>Ga0116230_10004182_pt1 | contig 14142 bp, 11 predicted proteins | sample S1TSphfallax_3_FD_88678 | JGI IMG/M metagenome (GOLD analysis project Ga0116230, IMG submission 88678) | Host-associated microbial communities from peat moss isolated from Minnesota, USA - S1T2_Fd - Sphagnum fallax MG | ecosystem: Host-associated > Plants > Peat moss > Unclassified | place...
AGCGGTCGCCGAACAGATCCACCAGCGGCTTCGACTCGCGCAGCAAGCGCAGCGATTCGGCCAGCGTGCGCGGCAAGGCGATCGCGAGGTCATAGGCACTGCCCGAGATCGGCTCCGAGGGCTTCAGTCCCTCGACCATTCCAAGGTAACCGCAGGCAAGAGACGCCGCGATGGCCAGATACGGATTCGCATCGGCACCGCCGACGCGGTTCTCGACGCGACGCGCCTCCGGGCCGGACATCGGCACCCGCAGTCCGGCCGTCCTGTTGTCGTATCCCCAATGCACGTTGATCGGGGCCGAGGAATAGCGGCTGATCCGCCGATAGCTGTTGACGTTCGGCGCGAACAGCGACATGGCGGCCGGCAGATACTTCTGAAGCCCGGCGATATGGCTGAAAAACAGCGACGTGGGTGACCCATCGGCATTGCTGAAGATGTTCTTGCGTGTTTTCGAATCGACGATGCTCTGATGCAGATGCATCGCACTGCCCGGCTCCTTGGCCATGGGCTTGGCCATGAACGTCGCGTACATCTTGTGGCGCAGCGCCGCTTCGCGCGCCGTCCGCTTGAACAGGAAGGCCTGGTCCGCAAGACTCATCGGGTAGCCATGCAGCAGGTTGATTTCCATTTGCGCGGCGCCGGACTCATGGATCAAGGTGTCGATCTCGATGTCCTGGGCATCGCAGAAGGAATACATGTCGTCGAACAGCGGATCGAACTCGTTGACGGCGGCGATGCTGTACGCCTGGCGGCCGGTCTCGGGCCGGCCCGAACGGCCGACCGGCGGTTTCAGAGGATAATCCGAATCGATATTCGGATCGACCAGAAAAAATTCCAATTCCGGCGCGACCACCGGCTCCCAGCCGTGTCCCTCGTATAACTCCAGCACCCGCCGCAACACATAGCGCGGCGCCATCGTGACCGGTCTGCCATCGCCGTAGAAGCAATCGTGGATCACTTGTGCAGTGGGTTCGGCCGCCCAGGGAACGACCCGGACCGTTTTCGGGTCGGCTTTCAAGACGATGTCGATGTCGGATGGATTCATCGCGCTTTGATCGTCCGGGTAGTCGCCGGTCACCGTCTGCAGGAAAATCGCCTCGGGCAGGCGCATACCTTCTTCTTCCGCGAACTTCTCGGCCGGCATGAGCTTGCCGCGCGCGACGCCCGCCATGTCCGGGATGATCGCCTCGACTTCCGAAATACCGTGCTCTTTCAAGAACTGCTGAATCGTGCTGGCCATAAATCACCTTAAAAGTGCGCGCGTGCGGGTGGCCTCGCCAAACGCCGCGAACAACGCGCTGGAAAATGGATTCTGAGCAAACTGCCATTCGGGATGCCATTGCAGACCCAGTGCAAAACTCGGCGCGGCGGTGACCCGCACCGCCTCGATGACTCCATCCGGAGCGCGAGCTTCGACGGCCAAACCTTGACCGAGAGTGTCAATACCCTGCCAATGCAGCGAATTGACCTGTAGGCGGTCCCGTCCGGCGATTTTCTGCAACCATCCTCCAGGCTCCAAGAGGACCTCATGCGCAGGTCCATATTGCCGCTCGAGCGGCGCGGATTCATCCTCCCGATGGTCGGCGTAGCCGACCTCGTGCAGCCTTTGGTGCAAGCTGCCGCCGAAGGCCACGTTCAATTCCTGACATCCACGGCAGATGGCCAGCACGGGCAAACCCGCGGCAATCGCCTGCGGTATCAGCGGAAGCGTCGTAGCATCCCGATTTGGATCATGTAGCGTACCCGGCGCGCTGGCCGGTCCTCGATAGTGATGTGGTTCGACATTCGATGCGCTGCCGGTCAGCAGCAATCCGTCGCAGGCATCCAACAAGGATGGCAGATCGATTCCCGAACCCAGGGCCGGTACGAGCACTGGCACCGCACGCGCACCGGCGGCGACGGCTTCAATGTATTTCTCGCCGACCATGTGGAAGTAATGCTTCCCATAGAGCCGGCGGTCGGCAGGGATTCCGATGAGCGGCAGGCGCGACATGTTTAATATATTAAACGCCTGGTTGGACGACCAAGCTTCCTTAACGACCGTATTACACCACACCGGCGAGCGGCCGTCGCGCCTGACTGCGCAGAACACCCTAAGATTTAAGCATATCCGTAACTTAGCATTGATTAATGCATTGCACCAATCTTGTAATTTGCCCGATTTACCCGTTACCCTCATAGGCGTCTGCGCCTGTCAATAGGCATAACATTTTAAACACTCTCGTCATAACAAGGGTTCGCCTTGCGACTATCGCTTCCGCCCGCTCCGTCCTACTACGCCGCCAGCGTCGGCGCCGATCCGCATCCCGCGCGTCCCGCCCTGAAAGGCGACCATCGAGCCGATGTGGCCATCGTCGGCGCTGGCATCGCCGGTCTGTCCGCGGCGCTGCATCTGGCCGAGCGAGGCTACACGGTCGCATTGCTCGAGGCGCGTTTCGTGGGCTACGGCGCATCAGGCCGCAGCGGTGGACAGACGATCTTCGGCCTCGCCGCGAGCCAAAAGGTCTTGAAGGCGCAGGTCGGGGACGGCGACGCGCGTCGCTTGTTCGATCTGTCCATCGAGGCCCTCGATTGCACTCAAGCTTTGATTCGCGACCATGGCATCGATTGTGATTACCACGCCAACCACGTGCACGTCGCCACCAAGCCGCGGCACCTGACGGAGTTGCAAGAGTGGATTCATGAGCTGCATGACGAATATGACTATCGGTCGGTAACCTTATTGGATCGAGATGCTTTGCAAGCGCACGTGCGTAGCGACTCCTATTTGGGCGGCCTCATCGATACGCGCAGCGGCCACTTGCATCCCTTGAAATACACGCGAGGATTAGCCCGCGCCGCCGAACGCGCGGGCGTGAGGATCTTCGAGGACACCGAGGTTTTGGGCTACGAGAGCGGCCGCGAAATCAGGGTGCGAAGCGCGCATGGAGCGGTCCGGTGCGCGCACTTGATACTGTGCGGCAACGCGTACTTGCGCAAGGTATCCGCCGCCCTGTCACGGCGCATCCTCGGCGTGGGCACGTATATGATCGCCACGGAACCGCTGGGCCGAGAGCGTGCATGCGCACTGCTGGCGAGCAACGCTGCGGTCGCCGACATGAATTGGATTCTCGATTACTTCAGACTATCCGCGGACCAACGCCTCTTGTTCGGCGGCCGCGTGAGCTACAGTGCCGTGCAGCCGCGGCACCTGGCCGAATCGATGCGCAAGCGGATGGTGCGCGTGTTCCCGAGCCTTGCCGATCTCAAAGTGGCTTACACGTGGGGTGGATTTCTCGACATTACGATGACGCGCGCTCCGGACTTCGGGCAGCTCGAGCCCAACGTGTTCTATCTGCAAGGTTTTTCCGGCCACGGCATGTCGCTGACCGGACTCGGCGGGAAGCTTGTGGCCGAAGCCGTGTCGGGAACGGCGGAACGCTTCGATGTATTCGCGCGGATTCCGCATCGCGATTTTCCGGGCGGCGCCTTACTGCGGCGTCCCTCGCTGGTTCTGGCCATGCTCTATTATCGGCTGCGCGATCTCGTCTAGAAGAAGGCCTGCAACCCCGTTTGAGCGCGGCCCAAGATCAGCGCGTGCACATCGTGGGTGCCTTCGTAAGTATTGACCGTCTCGAGGTTCTGAGCATGGCGCATTACATGGTAATCGCTCTGAATGCCGTTGCCGCCGTGCATGTCGCGCGCGAGCCGGGCAATGTCGAGCGCCTTGCCGCAGTTGTTGCGCTTGATGATCGAGATCATTTCCGGCGCCATGCTGCCTGCGTCGAACAAGCGGCCGACGCGCAGCGATGCCTGCAGACCGAGCGCGATTTCGGTCTGCATGTCCGCGAGCTTCTTTTGGAACAATTGAGTCTGGGCGAGCGGCCGGCCGAACTGTTTTCTGTCGAGACCATAGGTCCGGGCGCGGTGCCAACAATCCTCGGCCGCGCCCATGACACCCCAAGAAATTCCATAGCGGGCGCGGTTCAGACACTCGAACGGTCCCTTGAGCCCGGACACGCCGGGCAACAACTGTTCTTCGGACACGGCGACCGCATCCATGACGATCTCGCCGGTGACCGACGTACGCAGCGACAGCTTGCCGGGTATCTTGGGCGCCGAGAGACCCGCCATGCCCTTCTCGAGCACGAAGCCGCGAATGTCGCCGTCGTGCGCGGCCGACTTGGCCCAAACGACGAAGACGTCGGCGATCGGACTGTTCGATATCCAGGTCTTCGAACCGGTCAGCGCATAACCGTCCCGCGTTTTTTCGGCCCGGGTCCGCATACCCGATGGATCCGACCCGGCTTCGGGTTCGGTGAGACCGAAGCAGCCGATCAATTTGCCCGATGCCAGCCCCGGCAAATACCGCCGTCGCTGTGACTCCGAGCCGAACGCGAAAATCGGATGCATCACCAACGACGACTGCACGCTCATCATCGAACGGTAACCGGAATCCACGCGCTCGATTTCCCGTGCGACCAGGCCATAGGACACATAGGACGCGCCAGCGCCGCCATACTCGGCCGGAACCGTAATTCCAAGCAAGCCGAGCGCGCCGAATTCGCCAAACACGCCGGCGTCGGTGGTTTCGTTGAGATAGGCGCCGGCGACCCGCGGCAGCAACTGTTCCTGCGCGAAGGCGCGCGCGCTGTCACGGATCAGACGCTCCTCATCGCTCAACTGCGTCTCCAACAAAAACGGATCGCTCCAATCGAATCGAGTCTGGGAATCTTTCGGCTCGCGCGACATGAATGGGTCTCCTCGGGGGCAACGCGGCGATGCCGCATGCTCTATGGGTTGAATCGAATGACGAAACAGCGATGAATCCGGGGGTTGCGCTCGAAGTCCTTCGGGATGGTCTGCGCGGAGATGTCCTCGATGGCCAGGTCGGCGAGCGCGCCTAAGTCGAGCTTGAAGCGCGTGTAGTTGGTCGAGAACACCAGCCGGCCCGACGGCCGCAAGAGCTTGAGCGAGCGACGGATCATGCCCACGTGGTCGCGCTGCACATCGAGCACCCCTTCCATCCGTTTGGAATTCGAGAACGTCGGCGGATCCACGAAAATCAAGTCGAAGCGCGGACCCCAGACCGCTTGGCTCTCCAGCCAGTTGAGGCAATCGTCGCGGAACAATTCATGTTCGGATCCGCCAAAGCCGTTCAGGAGCAGGTTCTCGTGTGCCCAATCCAGATACGTGTTCGACAGATCGACGCTCGCGCTCGAGCGGGCTCCCCCGGCCGCGGCATACACCGTCGCGCTGCCCGTGTAGCAGAAGAGATTCAAGAAGTCGGTGCCCCGCGCCCAGTCGCGCAGCAGGCGCCGCGTGATCCGGTGATCCAAAAACAAGCCCGTGTCCAGGTAATCGCGGAAATTCACCCAGAACTTGAGCCCGCCCTCGCGCACCACGTGACGCTCGGCCAGGCTCTCGCGCTTCTGATATTGCTCGGCGCCCTGTTGCGGTTTCCTCACCCGCGAATGCACATGCTGCACCGGCAACGACAGCACGTCCGGCAGCACCGACAATACCTCACGGCGGCGTTCGCGCGCGCTTTCCTGATTCACCGTCTTGGGTGGCGCATATTCTTGCACATAGGCATGCCGCGCCTCCCGGCCATACAGGTCGATGGCGAATGCGTACTCCGGCATGTCGGCGTCATAGACTCTGAAACACTCGATCTGTTCCGCGAGCGCCCAATCATCCAACGACTTCAAATTTTTGCGCAGACGATTGGCGAACATTTGGGCGCCCGGCCGGCCCGACCAATCCGCGCGCACCGCCTCGGCCGGTCGTTGTGCGCTGGCCGCGTTCAACTCGAAGCGCAGCAATCGGCACTCGATCGTGCCATTGAAGAATCGATGGGTGCGCCGCGCGTAGATGCCAAGATTGCGCGCGAGCGGCGGGTTGCCGGTCAGTATCGCGGCCTGCCACCCCTCGAAGCGTTCGCGCAGCAGGCGTCCAAGTCCGGCATACAGTTCGGGTAGTCCCGTTTCGGCGCCGATGCGTTCGCCGTAGGGGGGATTGCTCACGACCAAGCCCGAGTCGGCGGCGGGACGCGTGACATCCTCGAGCGCGCGCCTTTCGACATGCAGCCAATCGGCCACGCCGGCGCTCTCACCATTCTCGAGCGCCATTCGCACGGCCGCTGGATCGATGTCCGAGCCCAGAATGCAGCGGCGGGGCACACGCGCCGCCCGGCGCGTGCGGGCCTGCGTACGCAGTACCTCCCAGAGCGCCGGGTCGTGGCCGAGCCAGCCGGTGAAACCGAAATAGCCGCGATCCAGCGCGGGAGCGGCATCGGCCGCGATCAGCGCAGCTTCGCTCAGGAAGGTTCCCGATCCGCACATCGGGTCGACCAGGAATCCACCCTCTGCATGGATGGCCGGCCATCCAGCCCGCAGCAACACGGCGGCGGCGACATTCTCCTTGAGCGGCGCGCGTCCGCCCTCGGCACGGTAGCCACGGCGATGCAGACTCTCTCCCGAGAAATCGATGGACAACAGTGCGGTGGGTCCCTCGACGTGCAGATGCAGCAACACGTCGGGCCGCTCCGGCTTGATATTGGGACGCTCTCCCGTAGCATCACGCAGGCTGTCGCAGACCGCATCCTTGAGGAGTTGCGCGCCGTAGAGGGTGTGCCGGATCGACTCGTTGCCGCCGCTGCAGTCGCACGCCAAGGTCGCGCCGGCTGCGAGATGTTCGCGCCAGTCGATGCGCTTGACCGCGTCGTATAAATTCTTGGAGCTCGCGGCATCGATCGAGCCCAAGCTGAGCAATACACGGGTTGCCGTTCTCGACCACAAACACGCCCGGTATCCCACTTCCAGCGTACCCTGGAATTTCACATCGTGACTGCGCTCACGAATATCGCTCGCGCCGAATTGCGCGAGTTCCTCGGCGAGGACGGCGGCCGCGCCGACGGGCGCGGTGGCGATCCAATAGCGGACGTTGTCTGAGCTCAGGCGACGATCCCGTGGTTGGAAAGGTCGTGCCAACGTGCATCCGGATGCTTCGCAAGATGCCGCATGACGATGCGATACACATCGGCATCGAACTCCACGGCCGCCTTCCTGCCGGCGAGTTCCTGGAGCTCCTCGTCGGAACGGGCGGTGCCGAGATAACGCCAATGATCGAGCACATGGAACTCCGCATGTCCCTCCTGTAGCGCGACGCGGCCGGGAAAGGGCCATGCCTTGAGTTTCAGCGCGGCGAGCGCCATATGGGCCCGCAGGCGATGCACCATGAGAGGCTCCTTGCCGGCGCAGACACCTTTGCACTTGCCCACTTGGTACGCAAAGCACGAACCCGAGCCCTCTTCAAAACCGAGGACTTTCAAACACAAGGCATGGGCACGGGCAATTTCGACGATCGCCTTGCGAGCGTCCCGGTGCGACTGGAACACCCCATGACAATCGGCAAGAGCGGAGTCCGCCAGGTCGCCGATGGGGACCACCTCGATGCGCTCACGGTCCGGCAGCGCGCGCAGCGTGTGGCTACCCTCTTGCTGCTTCAGTCGCTTGTTGAAGAGCGGTTTCTGTACCTTGATCCATTCGGCCTCTTTGAGCTGCGCGCCCAGGTCACCGGCGGTCTCCACCCAATCGATACGTCGGACCAAGCGCGCTTTTTTCTGTTCCTTGGCATCGGAGTGCTCACCGGCAAAGTGTCCTAGCACCCGCGTTCGCAGCGATTGGCTCTTACCGATATAGAGAAGCACATCGTCCTCGCCGAAGAACCGATAGACGCCCGGACCCTCGGGCAGTTCGTCGGCCAGCTCCGCCGGCAGATACGCCGGCAGCCGATGGGCACCCAGCACGGCCTGTGCCGCCGCGGCGAGCTTCGCTTCCGGCACTTCGGTGCGCAGCGTCGACCAAAAGTCAGCCAGCACGCGCGCATCGCCCAACGCGCGATGGCGCGCGCTACACGTCAGTCGATGGCGATCCATGATGGCATCCAGACTGTGCCGATGATGCTCGGGGAACAACCGCCTCGACAGCTTTACGGTACAGAGCACCTTGGCCGAGAAAGTCGTGTTCAGCCGGCGGAATTCGGTGCGAAGAAACGAATAATCGAAACGCGCGTTGTGTGCCACGAACACCGCTGCGCGCAGCTTGCCGTGAACGACGGACGCAATTTCGGCGAACCGCGGCGCGGTCGCGACCATGGCGTTGGTAATGCCGGTGAATGCCTCGATATAGGCCGGAATGCGGCACTCCGGGTTGACGAGCGAACTCCACTCCTCGACCACCCGGCCTGCCTCGACGCGAACGATGCCCACCTCGGTGACGCGATGAAACGCGGCGTTGCCGCCGGTGGTTTCCAAATCGACAAACACCAAGTCCTGCGGAAGGATGAAAGGTTCAGCCGCGTCCATCGAGCGACAGCAGCGGATGATAAAGGTCCGGCCTTCGATCGCGGAACACGCCCCAGGCCTGGCGGTAGCGGCGCACCGCATCGAGATCGAACCCTGCGGTCAGCACCGCCTCGCTTTCACGATCGGCTTCGGCGACTTTCTCGCCGGTGTGCGACGCAATGAAAGACGAACCGTAGAAGGTCATCGTGTATTTCTCACCCTTCTCCGTACCGATGCGATTTGACGCGACCAGCGGCATGATATTGGCCGCAGCATGCCCTTGCATCGTCCGCTGCCAATGCGCGCTCGAGTCCAGGTTCGAATCCTGCGGTTCGGAACCGATGGCTGTGGGATACAGGAGGATCTCGGCGCCCATGAGCGCGAGACAGCGTGCCGTTTCCGGGAACCATTGGTCCCAGCAGATCGCGACACCGATCTTCGCGAACTTGGTGACGAACACCTTGAAACCGGTGTCTCCCGGCGAGAAGTAGAACTTTTCGTGATACCCGGGCCCCTCCGGAATGTGCGACTTACGATAGCTGCCGAGCACCGAGCCGTCGGCATCGACCACGACGACCGAGTTGAAGAACGCATTGTTCGCGCGCTCGAACACGCTGACCGGCAGCACGACATCGAGTTCGCGCGCGAGCTTGCGAAAATGCTCCACCGCCGGATGACCCTCGAGAGGCCGGGCCAGTTCCAAATGCGCGGAGGAGTGGTCCTTGCAGAAATACGGCGTCTCAAACAACTCTTGGATCAACACGATGTTCGCACCGCGTCCGGCCGCCTCGCGAATCAACCTCTCGGCGCGCGCGACGTTCGCGTCGCGATCCCAGGTGCAAGCCATTTGCGTGGCTGCGATGGTGACGATACTCATGGGTGGGTATGCTACCTGAACGCCCGGTCAAAACGTGGGTGGAGAACTGGCGCTGACGATCTCGCATTCGTCAGGTCCAGGATTGCGGAATCGATGCGGCAGAGAACTCTTGAAGTAGTATGCGTCGCCCGGATTCAAAACCCGGGTCTCGCCACCCACGGACAGTTCGATCCGGCCCCGCACGATGACACCGCCCTCCTCGCCCGCATGCGCCAGCATTTCCTCGCCGGTATCGGCATTGGCCGCATAGTGCTCATGAAGAATGGACATGCTGCGCCCACTCAAGCGGCCACCCACCAAGCGCAAATCGACCTGACCGGTACCGATATTTTTGAGATCGGCACGCGTAAAGAACACCTGGGGCTTTTCGGCGAGATCCAAGGTGAAGAAATCGGCCAGCGCCATGGGAATGCCGTCGAGTACCTTTTTGAGCGAACTGACCGACGGACTGACGCGATTTTGTTCGATGAGCGATATCAGGCCGTTGGTGACCCCGGCCCGTTTCGCGAGCTCACGCTGCGACAGGCCGTACATCTGCCGGACCGACTTCAAGTGAGTGCCTACATCCAAGTTCATGGTGTGCATTATATTAAACACCTTACCTGAGCGGGTGGCTAAAATTGAGCTTTGTGTCGATTTTCCTTATCATCGCGGATAACCACAGGAAAGGACCGCCTTATGAACGCCGAACTCAAACCCGATCCATCGCGCGAAAATCTAGATGCCTTTTGGATGCCGTTTACGGCCAATCGTCAGTTCAAGGCCAATCCCAGGCTGCTGGCGCGAGCCGAAGGCATGTATTACTGGACAGCGGATGGACGCCAGGTGCTCGACGGCGTGGCAGGACTCTGGTGCGTGAACGCTGGACATGGCCGTCGCGAGATCTCCGCGGCCGTGGCCGGACAGCTCGATACCATGGAGTTCGCACCCACGTTTCAGATGGGACATCCGATCGCGTTTGAATTGGCCAATCGCCTGGCCAGCCTCGCCCCGCCGGGCCTCGACCGGATCTTCTTTACGAATTCGGGTTCCGAGTCGGTGGACACGGCCCTCAAGATCGCGATCGCGTACCACCGGGCGCGCGGCGCCGGTCAGCGGACGCGATTCATCGGCCGCGAAAAGGGCTATCACGGCGTCGGTTTCGGCGGAATTTCCGTGGGGGGCATGGTCAACAACCGGAAGATCTATGGCTCATCGATGCTGCCGGGCGTCGATCACCTTCCCCACACGCTGGATCTGGGGCACAACGCGTTTTCGCGCGGCCTGCCTCACTGGGGCATGCATCTTGCGAACGACTTGGAGCGGTTGATCGCCCTGCATGACGCATCGACCATCGCGGCCGTCATCGTGGAGCCGATTTCCGGATCGGCCGGCGTGGTACTGCCCCCGGTGGGCTATCTGAAGAGATTGCGGGAGATTTGCGACAAGCACGACATCCTGCTGATATTCGACGAAGTCATCACCGGCTTTGGTCGCATCGGCAAAGCCTTCGCATCTCAGGTCTTTGACGTCACTCCCGACATCATGACGACCGCCAAAGGGCTGACCAACGGGTCCATTCCGATGGGAGCCGTGTTTTCGCAGCGGAAAATTTACGACGCCATGATGCAGGGCCCCGAAAATGCCATCGAGTTGTTCCACGGTTATACGTATTCGGCGCACCCCGCGGCCTGCGCCGCCGCGCTGGCGACTCTCGACATCTATAGAAATGAAGGGCTGCTCACCCGTGCCGCGACCTTGAGCGCGTCATGGGAAGATGCCGTGCATTCACTGCGCGGTCTTGCGCATGTGATCGACATCCGCAACTTCGGCCTGATCGGTGCCGTCGAATTGGAGCCGCGCGCGGGCAAACCGGGTGCCCGAGGCTACGACGTATTCGTGAAATGTTTCGAGCGCGGTGTCATGGTGCGGCAAACCGGCGACGTCATCGCCATGTCGCCGCCACTCATCATCGAGCCCGCGCAGATCGCGCATCTTGTGGAAACGCTCGCAGCCGTGATACGCGACACCGGCTGATCGTCGCTAGCCTGACGCTTCGAAGATCGCGTACCATTTCTTGCAGGGCTCGACGACCTCCCAGGTGCCTTCGAAGCCGGCGGGTACGACGAAGGCATCGCCCGCCTTCATTTCATGGCGGTCGCCGTTCAGCGATTCGAGGCGCACTCTTCCCTCGAAAATCACGCAAAATTCGTTCTCGGTGTAGCGCACGCGCCATTTGCCGCTCGTGCTCGTCCAGACGCCGCAGAAGAATTGCTGCGTGTGGTCCGTATACTGGTTCGAGACCCGCGTCCGCGGTATGCCCGCTAGAATCTTTTCGGGAGAAGGATTGTTGGACTCGCCCGTTTGAAAACGATCCAGCACGACGATCTTGGGTTGCTCGCTCATGTCATATCCTAGGCACGGCGCGCACGCGGTTACAAGAGCGGTCCGGCAGGACTTCCCGCCGGACCTTCAAGCCGGTCTGGGCCATCACTCGGTCTTCGCGGCGGCCGGCCCCTGCGTTTGGGCGACCGCCGGCGCTTTGGCCTGCAGGGTCAACCGGACGCGACGCTCGAGCGCATACCCATCGACGTCCTCGGCGGCGCTCTGGCTCTTGCCGTAGGCATTGACTTCGAGCGAAGCATCGTCGACGCCCGCCGCACGCAACAGATCGCGGACGGCATTGGCACGTGCCTCCGACAGCGCAAGGTTTACCGCGACGCCGCCGCGCCCGTCCGCATATCCGTCGACTCGTACTTTGAGCGCCGGCGACTTGGCAACCGCCTCGGCGAGAGCCTGTATGCCGTGAGCCATGTCCGCGGGGATCTCTGCACTACCGGTGCGGAACAACACGTCGCCCTGAAGGCCGTCGAGCACTTTGGACGCATCCTCGCGGGCCGCCACGTCCCTGGCGCGTTGCGCGGTTTCCACGCTATGCGACAACTGATCGAGGCGAGAAGTCAATGACGCAACTTGGGCTTCCGCGCGCGTCGCCTCACGAGTCGCCTCACCGGCACGATGCACGCGGTTGCCAAGCCAGGTGCCAATACCGGCGCCGGCGACGGCACCCACCGGACCCAATGCCAAGCCGCCGACGACCGCGCCGGTGATGAAACCTATCGGCTCCTGCGGCGGCGTGGGTTTCGGCCCGACGGCCTCTCGCTCGTCGCCCAAGGCCAACATGCTCATGCCCATCAACCCGACCGTCCCGACGACTTTGCCAAGCGCGTTCTTCATAACAGCTCCTCGCGGAAGATTCCGTCACTAGGCGACGACCTTCGCCGCCTTTGTGAGAGCCATTTAAAATGCACATTCTGGCGTTCCCCTGCACCGAACCGTTGCCAATTGTGGCAAAGCGGCGATTGATTGGGGCGCGTGCAGTGCCGGCGCGTGCGCCGGTGGGAACGCGTTCAGGTCTTCAGCGAGAACGGCGTGAAATTAGTCGCCGTATCGTAATAATCCTCGTTTTCCGCACGCTTCAGGAATGCAACCACGCGATATGTCAACGGCGCCGCGATGATCTCCCAGCCGCTCTTCAAGGCATACTGCGTGACCACGAGCCCCACCAACTCCGCCTGCGGCATCCGACCGTAAAAAGCGATGATGTAAAAAAGGATGGAATCCACCAATTCGCCGCACAGAGTGGAGCCGACGATGCGCGTCCAAAGCCATCGGCCCCGAGTCCAGATTTTCATCTTGGCAAGCACGTAACTGTTGACGAACGTGCCGCATAGAAACGCGATTATGGAAGCAACGACGATGCGCGGCGTGCTGCCAAATATGGCCTCGATTGCCGCCTGATTGCCAAACGAACTCTTCGAAGGCGGCAGATGAACCACGACGGCCGCCATGGTCGAAGCAAACACGAGGGCGGCGAAACCTGCCCACACCACGCGCCGATCTCTGCCATAGCCGTACACTTCGGTGAGAATATCCCCGAAGATGTAGGAAATCGGAAAGAACAGCACGCCCGATAGGAACGTCACCGTACCGATCACCGGTACTTCGATGGACGTTTCCTTGGCCGGACCGATCAGGTTGGAGCACAGCAATACGCAGACATAAGCTGCCATCACGAAGTCGTAATAGCGGTACTGACGTGTTGGCATTTGCGTTGTCATGATGCTCACCGAGTGTAGTCGCAAGTGCAGCAAATTGCAGAGGATATGTCACACGGCAAGAGCTTTGCACCGATCTGTCGCAATTTGGCGAAGACCATCACACCGATGCGGATGCCGCTACGGTAGATATGGCTTCCTCAGAAATACACCGCCGAGCGAATAACGTGATGATGGAGCAGGGCAATTCTCGGGTCGACCCGGCCGGTCCGATCACGGATCTCGATGCCGTGTGCCAAAGAGTTCGCACCGCTTTGGAACCCGCACGCGCTCACGCGATTTCGCTGCACGACGAAAACGGCGAAGTGCTCTGGATGAGCGAAAGTTCGATGGGACCGGACGAACATAATGCGGTTCGGGAAGCAATCGAGATGTTCGCAAACGTCAACTCCCCGGCGGTTCTCGCCTACGATCTCGGCGACGCACGCTCCGCGGTATCACTGCGGGCCGTGAATTCGCGTCGCGCAATGGCCGGTGCCGTCATGGTCATCATGGATAGTCGCATACTCAAGCACGACGCCAAGGGCGACGTGCTGCTGATGACGCCCAAACTTCAACGAGCGGTGGCCGAGTTCGCCGAGACTCGGCCCGGGGTGGCACCTGCAGCCGTGCGGACTCCGGAGGCGCCACCCGCGCCGCCGGCGCAACCCGTCGCGGTCTCGGCACCGTTCGAATTGACCTTGGCCGATTCGATGCGCATGCCAAGGCCGGCGTTCGCGTCGCAGGTCGTCGAGCCCGTACCACCTCCCGATACCCCGATCAGCTTGGTTGCCGATTCCGAGGTGAGCCCCATCCCGGCGGCGCCACCGCACCCAGCGGCGCCACCGCACCCGGCGTCGCCG
>Ga0116230_10004184_pt1 | contig 14140 bp, 6 predicted proteins | sample S1TSphfallax_3_FD_88678 | JGI IMG/M metagenome (GOLD analysis project Ga0116230, IMG submission 88678) | Host-associated microbial communities from peat moss isolated from Minnesota, USA - S1T2_Fd - Sphagnum fallax MG | ecosystem: Host-associated > Plants > Peat moss > Unclassified | place: USA...
AAAAAAAAAAAAATTATTTGCTTATGGTTTGTGTTGTTGGTTTTGTGTGGGTGGGGGGGGTGGGGGGGGTGGACCTCTCTTACTTTCAAACCTCGTAACTTTCTTATTTCTTATTCATTTTAAACAATTTAAAGTGCTATAGGAGCACCATCTGAAATTCTACAAATAATCTTGGAACTTTAATAGCAACAAAGCAACATATAAAGATTTTTTGGGTGTTCCAGAATCAGCCTTTGTAATGTTTGGTGGTTTGGTTTTTTTGAGTTCTTGACCCCCATTACTTTTGGAGGCCTTAACTTTGTCGTTTCTAATCTGTTTTCGACGATTGTCCGTGTGTCAGATGCACCAAGAGGAGGGATTTAGGTTTTGTTTGGACACCAGAAACAACTGAGCCCTACCCTTCTATCCAGCCTCCTCTGAGCGCTTGAGTGTTCAGTCACCAGCTGTCTACCCTATGTACTATTAGTCTAAATCTGGCCACTTCGACCATTTTTCTCCCCTTGAAATGTAGAAAATTTGGCTCCAAAAATCCCTTGTAGGACCCACAGCTCCCTTTTTTTGTGCCACCAAGTGGAAAAATTTCGCCAAAATAAAAACCACTGTAACTCCTAAAATAATGACTCCATGTGATTGGCAAGTCATAATGATTGGCCCAGGTGGTGACATTTAAATGGCCTCTCAACTTATGCTATAGTCCAATTATACTCCCCAGCAGAACTGGATTGAACTTTTTCTCCCCCTCATCAGAAACTGAATTGGACTGTCCCTCCCCTCATCAGTTTTAACTGTTCAACTTATTAAAATGCTACATCGTGCAGTTTGCAATTGTTTTGAATAGCGTGATTAGGAGCGACATGGGTCAATTAATGAGGCCCATGAGAGAAATAAAACGATTTGAACTTAGGATGTACCCACGACTAATCCAAACTTTAGACACTTCCATGATAGAATTGGTAAAGCCTTCTCATTGGCCCACTTATGTAAGCTAAAAGATTGATGCCATAGGTGAACCAGCACCCACCTTGGTACCGTGGTAAAAATCCCAAAATCCATTGAATTTACTTATAAATCTTACAAATATTCCATCCTCAGACTAAATCAGGGCCTCTGAATTCAAATCTAACAATTTTGGGGCTTCTTACGGGCACGAGGAGGCCTCACTTTTGAGGTGAAGGTACCAACACAGGTGCTGGTTCACCCCGGCCAGACTTTGAGTAAGAAATATGGGATCAAATTTGCCACTATTGGGAACAGCATGGGGTACACATGAGAACTAAGAGGAATAACATGAAGAACATTTGGCAAAGCATATGGTAAAATTTGAGAATGCACACAGGGAACAAATGGAAACTGTGAGAACAACATATGGAACACATGGAAAAGCATGTGGGTTAAGTTTAAGCTGGACCACATGGAAACACATTGGGAACACAATTAGGCACATTATTGGCAACGTGTGAGGGAACAAGACCACTAAACCCAAAATACTGTGGGGGATCTAGTATAGTATGTTTTGATGTACTCGCCCGATGCACAACAAAATCCTAATCACTTAGAGACAAGAGCATCTTTGGTTCCCCTGGCATTTTGCATACAGACATACAGACTTCACAGCCTGATCAGGTCTTTGCAGGTCCTGTCGTACTTGTCTCTTTGAGAATGAACTTTGGTCACTTTCCTACTCTTTAATACAAGGTCCTCATCTCTAACTTATAATCATAGTATACTATGATATAAAATACACAAGGACATACAGCCCAATCACGCTTGTACAGGGGAAAAATAAATCCCCAGCAAGACAATTGAGTGGTTTGAATTGATCAACACATGATTGAAATGCACTTATATGGCTTCTCTTGATCATAACCTTGACTTCTTGCAATTCTTGAGAACAGATGCAAATTGATTAGTAAAGAAATTTCTTCTAACGAAGTGTGGTTCGCTGTTATCATCAAACCCGAGGACGTGGGGAAATAGAAAGTTGGTTACATTGGCATGTGACACGTGTGCATTTCGTATTGCTAAAAGAGGGAAAATATAAGTTGGTGAGTTTTGCAGTCATGTGTGTGCATCGGGTGTTGCAATTTAAAAGCTTCCAACTCCTGGCACAAGAAAGTTACATGTTGTAGTACCAAACAGTATACAATGCGAGCCATATAGAGGAAGAAGAAGAAGGAAATTTCATGATACAATGGGTCCTCACCAGACTCTCAAAGTGGTAGAAATGATCACACTTGAGTCCACTAGAAACAAATTAGTACATATAAGTCAAGCTGTAAACTGGAGATGCACATGAAATTGGCAGAGTCAATTTGAGGTGCAGGCGGTGGGGAGTAACACTCCATACACCTCAAATTGACCTTAGGTGTGTGGGTCCTGGGACAATACGTGCACCCCAAATTGACGGTGTATTATATTCCTGGTATTGAGACCCATAAAACTGGTGCAAGACTGGTATTACCTCAAGTCCTTACATTCAGGCTGGTACTGGTATAAGGCTAGTTATATTGCCTTGGCTCATACCAGCCTGGTAAGGTCCTTGCTACCATGCACAGTCCTATAAACCGGAGCAACACTGGTTTACACTAGGAACAAAAGCCTCTGAGTCATTGCTCATGGGCTTTGCCACGGTCTTATCCAAAAAGCAGGGTACCACGTGTTCCTAAAGGCTCTTGGGCCATGGCTCATGGGCTTCAATGCCATGGTCCCATAAAAAAAAAGGCAGGGTACCACATGAGGTTTCATATGCCATGGCCCTGCAAGAAATCAAACTTGTATAAACCGCCACTTAGCAGTTTGTCTCTTTGTTTTCCTAGTCGTTACAAGAAAGTCCAGCTTTTACTAGACTTATAGTATCGCACTTTCAGTCAGGCGACTCTGAGCACAAAGCTTTCTTTTTGTTTGTTTTAGAAACAATGCAGTGCAACGTCGCCTATGCACAGAGCGGTTATTAAGCAGTCAGTCCTTTACGGTTGAAAATGAACTAGATGAACACTAAGCCTCATGATTAAAGCTTTGCTTATATGTATGTTCAAAGCACTCTCAAGAAGTGCACGAGAATCATGCTTGTTTTAAGTGCAAGTAGCTACACTCATAATTCTAGATATAAGTTCTAGTAGTGGAAAAAACTTGAGATTAGGTGCTGATCGTGTTTTGGTTTTTGTTCTTTTTTTGGTGATCTCGATCCTGCCCGTTTCGAGCTGATCCGGCAATGTGCTTTCTACTAGTATTCTTAGTTTTCCCATGAGTTAGCACCTCCTCTTCCTTAGCGAGTGCACGAAGTCTCACGGTTTCAACTGTGTGTCGTCGAGAGATGATTTTCTAAACCATGATTAGATGGGACTCGTGTTATAGGTGCTGTTTTTTCATGAGCTAGCAGCTCCTCCTGAGCGAGTGCACAAAGTGTCAAGGTTTGATCAGCTGTGTGTTCTCGAGAGATGCAGATTTTCTAAACCATGATTAGATGGGGCTCATGTTATAGGTGCTGTTTTTATTTCGTTACTGATACACGAGGAGCTCGAGTGAGAGAGAAGCACGAAGTGAGCTAGCTGAGCTACCGCAGCGAGCGGCGGATCCTGGCCGGATGCAGGTGGAATGGGGACGATATACATCCTAGAATTCTAGTAGAAATCAACACTTTGAAGGCGGATCGACCAAGCTGATTGATGATCTAGTGCTCTGGTACTCATGAGCGACTAATTGAACGAACTACTTCGTCGTTAGGAATTCATCACATTTTAGATTCGTCATGTCCGTGAAGCTGGCCGGGAGGAGATTCTTAAACTCCAGCTAGAATTTTGGTCTGGCTCGGTAGCTACGGTTGCAGATAATTTGTTCAGAGATGGCGACAGACAGGTGGTCCCGCGGTGAAAACGAGTACAAGACATTCGTAACGTCGAGGCGAGATGGCGTGTTCGAGAGACGTGCAGAAGAAGGCTCCGCACGGTTCTCTTTGAAGTATGATCAAGCTTCTAGCCTAGGAACGTTGGCTATGGTGGCGGGCGATGGCAGGGGTCGAGACCAAGAATTAGATCAGCATGCAGTCGGGGCCGAGGAGGAAGTCGTTTCGCAATTTTACGATATACCCTTGAGCCTGCAGCTGCGTTGGAAGAGTACGATGCAGGTGCGAGGAAGTACGCGCCCGATTTCCACGCATCACTTACATGACCAGTTTGAGTTCACCGTGAAGAAAGTGACCCCGGAACAGACACCGGTAGCTGCTGCACCCGTAACGAGAACCGTTTCTTCCGCTGAGAAACCAAGGTGGAGGCTGGAGGCCCCGATCCTGAGCCGTTCGGGATTCTTGCAAACTCCCAAGAATGACGACCAGAAAGCCTGGGTGATAGAAGAGCATTTCATCTCCCGAAGAATGGGTAACTCGGATGCCGTGTTCACCGAACTGCAGTATCCTGGCAGTCGTACACAGGCCGTTTTACAGCCGACATACTCCAAGGTTTACGCCAAGGCGAGTAACGATACACCGGCGGATTCTATGATGGATTCCAGGAGCTCCAGTTTCGATTCCAGGAGCAGCAGCACGTGCGAGTCCACCGGTCATGAGAGGGAAACACTAGGCGAAGAGGACCAGCAGACGATTTCAGATCAGGAATCAAGCACGAAGCAGACAAGCTCTGATGCAGCTAATGGCCATCTGAATAATACCAGCTGCCGTCGAGACGACTCTGTGACACAGCTCAAGCTTGAGTCATCATGCCCCGAGCCTTTGTGGCTTCGGATTGCTGTCAAGCTGAAGGGCTTGTTCGGTGGCAAGAAGTCGCCGAAATCTAGTGGAGATGAGCGCTTGAATGTCGTGCTCGAGCATCCCAAACCCACTCAGTATTCCGAAAGTCGCCGCACCCATGCCACGACAACACATCCCATGAGTTGGAGTCGAGCTTCCAGACACTCCTGCACTCAACAACAACACGAAACTGATCCCGCACGTAGAACCTCGCGGCATTCGTACACGGCAACGTCGACTGCGAGCAGCTGCAAGGGTACCAGAGCTTTTGCTTCTGGTCGCAGCAGTAACCCCGCATTGATACAAAGCCGGATCAATGCAAAACACTCGTCCACCAAGGAGTCAAATCGAAGGGAACATGCCACAGGTTACACTGTTTACAGCGAATGCCTACCTCCGACTTTTGACAACACAAACGGCCGGGGAACTAGGGATCAAGCCAATCTGTCCAAGATGCAAGAGTACTGGCTCCAGTACATGAAGATCCTCAAGCCGCCATACGGAGCAACGAGTCCTCATGTCAAGCCCGATCAGTTGCAGACTGCAACAGTAGCTCGCCCATCACCAAAGACTAAAGAAAAAATTCCTAAGTATTGTCCAAAGTACACGCCCGCAGCTTCAGCTGACGACGTCGAACATGCACGCATGAAGTCTATGCCAGCTATCGAGAAGACTCAAGTTCGCCCATTGAATTACTCTTCATCGGGAGGAGCAGCGCAGCAGGTGATGTCTCATATCAGTCCACGGCTAGTACCTGACAGAAGCGCCGTGAGCTATAACAGCGCGCCGGCGGGTGCAAAACACTCGCGGCTTCCGAGTGCTGTACTGGACTCCACCACCAGCAGTCCAAAGTTGAGCAACAACAAACTGAGCATGAGGAGTCTCAAGGTGAAGAACAGTCCCAAACTGCAGGTCATGCAGGGTAGCAGTCCTGGCAGGAGAACCTGCAATAGTAACAGCAGCACCATGTCGGAGCTTCATAGCTCCGTCCAAGGTGCAATTGCACATTGCAAAAGATCTCACTCTTCTCACTTACCTCAGGCTTCTGATATTGATCAGTCTAGCTACTCACTCGGGGCCCCTGCAACACAACTCGTGTAGAACTAGAATCATCAAATCCACTCTTTTGCAAGCTTCTCCTTACTGAATGAAAACCTGTGCAGGATCCTGTACACTTCACACATTCATAAACGTGCACTAGCTTTCTTCTTGCAGATCTGATCAGCTGGTAGTTATGTGAGTCGTATGAACACTCAGCTTTCTTCTTGCAGACTTGAGCAGGTTATACATTCATAAGTTACACTCTTTCTTCTTCGAGATTTCATGATCAGCTGGTTATGTACTACATCAGAAAGTTCACTAGATTTCTTCTTGGAGATCATCCAGGATCAGCTGTGATGTTGTACATTCAGAAACACTTTCTTCTTGGACTATCTGATCAGTTTTTTGCAGCACTCTGGACTTCTGCTGATCCAGCTAGCTTCTGTGAATTTGTGTGCCGCTTCAATCAAACACTAATATTATGTCAGAATCCAGCATATATTACATGACTTCAAACACATAATTTTCAGGTGCAATTTTCTGTTTTCTCATTGTGATTAGTCCGATCAATTGGCAGAAATTCTCATTGCTGTTTGTTTTCTTGGAGATCTGATCAGGTCTTTGCAGCCTCTGAGAGACTTCTCCTGATCCTAGCTTCTGAGAATTTGTATCGCACTTCAATCAAACTCTAATATTATGTAAGAAGCTAGAGCATATGACATGAGTTCAAACAAATAATTTTCAGGTGCAATTTCTGTTGCTCATTGTGATTAGGATCAATTGGCAGAAATTCTCATTGCTGTTTGTTTTATTGGAGATCTGATCAGGTCTTTGCAGCCTGTGAGAGACTTCACCTGATCCTAGTTTCTGTGAATTTGTGACAGAAGTCTTGGATTCAGCACTAATATTATGTCAGAAGCAATCATATGATGAGATGTTTGAAAAACACATGTTAAGTTTTTTTTGCAATTTCTGTTGCTCATTGTGGTTACAATTGGGCCAGAAATTCTCATTGCTGTTCATTGTATCATCTTCTGTGTGCAATCCAGATACTAAGCTTTTCCTGCATGAGGTGCAGAAGGAACAAGAATCTAAGTCCTCTTGAATTCAATGTATTATGATGAAGAAACTGACCATTACACTTTGGGCTCATCACCATTTCTTCTCTCTGTGTGGCCCCCCAGGCACTCTATATCAGGTTCAAGAACCTGGGAATTATGTGGCAGCCAAGCTGTTCATGACTTCAACTAAGTTCATTGCAAAGATGAACATTTGTGGGGTAGAAAATATAGCCTGGATATTGCAGGATGCCAATTTCTAAGTTCTTTTTGACACCATTTTCAAATGGTGTTTATGCCAATGCTTTTTGGTGATGCCCTTGAAGAAAATTGCACCTAAGAAACTTAAACTTAATGTAAAAGGAGAGATCTATCAACTGTGGAACTTCTTGTTGCAGAAAATCATGTGTGGTGTCCAAAAAATAAACTTACCTAGAGATCTTAAAATTCAGTCGGTAATCCTTTCCCCTGTTTTTGCATCATTTCACAGCAATGTTCAGAGCTTTGTATCTCATGCTTAACAAATTTTGCAATGCAATATTGCAGTCTTTAAAAAGAATTTATGAGAAATTTTAGAAGACAGCAAAGTTGTGCAGAGTTTGTCACAAGCAACGGTATTAATCCCCAGTACTTTAGACTCACATGGAACTTAGCAAGCCACCCGAGTGGTTGCATGTATTGCCTCCCGTACTCTTATACAATTTCTTCACTGCTAAAATCCTTATCTGTACTTGTGGATGAACATGTGCAAGTTCAGAATTTGCAGAAAGCATACACATTGAAATCCATTTAATTCTTTCTAGACCAATCAATTACCAACCAACCTCTTCAGTACATAGAACTGACACATTATCCAAAGGAGTGTAGACCTGAGAACTGAAGAGAAATCATTGTTAGAATTGAATTGCTATCAGGGCCACCACCACTGCTGCATCTGAGATCCACAATAGTTTAGAATGAGTTAAAGATATAGGCAATAGATCATGACATACAGGCAAGTCTTCAGAGATTATGAGCAGTACAATTTTGTGATACATCTGAATTTAACGTACAGAATGAAGGAAGGAGACTTTAATTTTTGCACTTAAAGGTGCTTGCTGAAGCTCCGCAGCAAGGGACACTATAAAAGGTGAATTCCATGGTCAGTCATTGTTGCAAAGCATGCAATAGAACTTTCACTACTTCAAAAAGTGGGTGCAATTCACTAGATCCGGTTCACTAAACCATTGAACTCACGATTTTCCAACTAGTCCCTGTTTACTAAGACCAGTGAATTCACTCAAAATCTAGTGAAATCACTTAGCGTACAGGGGACACCTTTTGTTGTAGTGTTTGGACACAAAGTTTTATCATGATCATGAGATTGTACTAGCTGAAAACCCTTAACCCTTGTGGCTGAATCATGCCCAGTTCAGATGGAGCAATCAGAGTTCAAGCATAAGAAATCATGAGGTCAAGGCAAGTGACAATATAACTAGTGGGCTTTTTCTTCTTTTGATGAGTTTTTTTTCACCAATCCAAAAAATTTAGTGTTTTTTGGGCTAATCTTTTTGTTTAAATTGCCAGATTCTATATCAGGTTCCAGTAGGTGGCCAAGAATATAGAAGGATGCTTAAATTTGTATTATCATTCACATGCTGTTTATAGCCAAATTTTGCTAAATCTATGGAAGATCGCCACTCCTGATACATTCAGAAATTGACAAAAAACACAATGACCCGTATGAAACATGAACACGGAGATAGAGAAGAAGAGAAACACTTACTGTTGTTGCAAGATAGTTGCCTTGAATGCTCCAGATGGTGTAGTGCTGCAGCAGTTGTACATGTCTATCTCTCACACCAATCACCAGAGGTTAACTAGTACATTTCTATAAAAAAAACATCCTGGTTCAAAATAAGATTTTTGTCTTATCACTTTGGAGGTATAAACATTCAGAAATCAAATTAGGTTCCTGGAAAACCTATTGTCAATGAATATGCAAGAATGCCTAAGCTTCAAAGATTAATGTCAAGCTGTATGTGAAAAAGTCCTAAGAAAACATGCAAGGTCCTTTGTCATCTTGTGCAGTAGCCCATGTCACCAGAAACCAAGTATACTGAGAGCTACACAAAGTTTTACACAGGTTTAGAAATGAGGTGTATGCTCTATCTCCAGTCTAAATTACATGAATGGTTTTCAGTAAGTACATTAAGGTCTGGGGTGGGAGATCATATCATTTTCTTGACCATATTACATGAAATAATCTTCCATTGATGATAATACACTCACAATAGTGACCAAAATGTGACATGAATTGTTGAAAGATTGTTGAATGTGCCACCCCATACCTTAATATTATGGAATGGCCTCACCCTGGCCATTATATTGGGTGTGTTGCCTAACTCACACTAACAGGCTTGCCTGATACCTTACCCAACATGATGGGCAGGGCTCAACCATTCCATAGTACTTAACCATTCTTCTTCATTCTTAATCTTGAGTATAACTGTCTCCAGGGTTTCAACCAGTACCTAATCAGTTCAGGATGAATGGTATATGTAAAGTCTACAAAAATATAGGTTTATCACCACCTCACCTATAACAAATTCTCAAAAACTATGATCATGAGTTCCTGAAGATTAAGAATTCAAAATAAAGCATCTCATTAACAACATGAGTGACCAGAGAACAAGTTGGGTGATGAACACCATGTCTTATAAGAAACAAACAGCCTCTCACCAAAAGGGTTCCTGAAAAATTGTATGTTCCAAGCTATGATTTTGCTGAAAGCATATGGATTTTATAACGTTGCACAACTGGAGAACTCATAAGAGAGGAATGCACAGATTGTGTACAACTCTGATGCACAGTAAGAACACCTAAGGACAACTTTTTGGATTTGCAATCTGGACACAAGGAATCACTTCAACAGGATATTGTTTTTCTTACAGTAGTAGGCCATTGCTCATGACATATGTATGTTTATGTGATGTTTATTCATTTGTTTCTTTGTCTTCCTTTTGATAGGTGCTCAATGTACCTTTAGGAAACCTGAGGAAATTATTTCCTAGAATTGTTTGCTTATCTTTCATTTTTTTCAAAAATTTATCACTTGCACAGCATTGAAATGTCTGCAATCCAAATGTCTGCAATTTCATGATAAAAGTTCCCTGATGTGACCCATCATTAGAATCTGGCATGCTTGACTTCTTTTTCATGGCAACTACCATTGGAGATTATCTTTTTTGCATTCTAAGTTTCCCCTCAACCACCTAAACCTTTGGGAACAACCACAAGAAAGCTTTCACCTCTCAAACAACATACACTTTCATATTGTGAAGTTCACACCAAAATATATATTTTTAAAAATTGCACACTCACACACAACTACAAAACAAATAAATATACAAGCACATGATTTTTCCACCGAATTTCAAGCTTTGATGTCTCTTCCTTTATAAGCACAAACCTCCAAAAACTAGAGAGAAATTTATAGGGTTCCCACACTCACTGCTTTTTTATTTCCTAATGTTTGAACTTTAAACTTTGGACTAGGGACCAAGGTTGAGGCAAAAACATTTAGAATTCCTAAAGGAAAGGTTGAGACTTGATGAAAATGGAACACTCACTCAAATAAGAATGAAAATGTTTGGAAATCAAAGAAAGACACTCTCAAGAGTTCCAAGTTGCACTCTCACATTGGGAGTTAGGATTTGTAAAGAGTTTTGATTTTTTGGGGCAAGGTTTAGAAGAACAGGTTGACCACTTTCAATTTAGTGATTTTTGGTTTTAATGAAAAACTCTTGAAGATATATACCTTTTTTTTTAGCTTTAATTTTGATACAAAGTTGTTTTGTAAGAGTTAAACGTCAATTTGTGGAGTGAAACATAAATCACAATTTCATAACCTTGAGAAGCTTTGAATGAGAGCTGTAAGATAGTGTTGTTTGATCTTCAATTTGGCCCAATTTCCCATGATTTATTAGCTCTTAAAGTCACTAGACAACAAATTGTTTAAATTTCACCCAAAAAATGTTGAAATTTATTGTATATATATACAAGTGTGCCTATTGGAGAAATTCAAGTCATCATAAATTGTATGTGAGCTTGCAATGAATCCATGATCTAATTTTGATTCAAAATTACATTAATCACATTCTTTATTAATTTATGTAATTGAGAAGATAGGGAAATGCATGTGAAATATGTTACTTTAACCAAGCCATTTTGAAGTTCTCACACCTTATTTTAATTATGAGAAATTAGAGAATGTGCCCTATGTTTTTAGAGTTCTATTCGTTGTCAAATTTAAATTTTATTACCAACATCACTTCACAAACCCAAAGGTAGCCAACCATAACTAATAAGAAATTGCAATTGCTTAGTCAACTATGTTACTTGTGGTTTTCCTCAACAAGGTTCAACAAGGTGAGAATCAACAGTGGCAAAGACCGCTCTGGAACAAGCCCAGGTACCTGAACCCAAGATCACTACACAGAGCAGCATCTCACCCTACCGGACTCGGGCACAGTTCCTCGGTGGAAAGGGCCCCTTTCATATTAAGGGGGAGTATTCGTATAACCACCGGGCCGATTCCATAGCACAACCAAGGATTTTGAGGAGGAAATTCTGCCATTTTCCAGAAAGAGAACACATTTTTCCAGAGCCTCGTGCACTCCAGCTTGGATGGCAACAAGTGCAATGGAGACAGCCGCGAGCATCTAGCAATTTGACGTGACTAGAAAATCCTTCAAAATGTACATCAGAACAGGAATGATGTGAAATTATCAATTCCGAAAATGGGGAGCAATTTCGCTGAAAATCCACGATGCGTACCACCACCACTATGTACTAGTACTGGTAACTACTTCAATACAAGACGAGACATGGCATCTACAAAGTGCAGCAGATAATCAGTACATGTAGACTTAGCTCTCCCAAGCAATTCTGATGCAATGTGGTGCTTATGGTAATCGGAAATTATACACTGGGTCGAAGGCTTGCTGCGCTGCTACTTGTTGCAGCTGATTATGATCAATCGTTTTGTTGCTTCTTCATGTTTCTCTCCTCCCAAAGCGTAGGGAGCCCCTTCACATTCTGCAGTGTGATTTGTGGGGGCTCATTGTCAGGTCTTGGAGCCGGCAGTGGAATTGTGGGTATCATCACTTCGATCACAAATACCTCATACCAACCCTCCTCTATGCAAGCCCCGGCATGACCTCGTAACTTGTCAGGCTCCCCTGCTAATCCGCGAACCTCGGCTATGCCTGCTCTCCGGCTTCTGTCAGACGGGTTCATGATTTGAACTCTATCCCCTTTCGCGAACTGAGCCAACATAGAATTAATGATTCAGTCCACGCGCATAGTTATACGATGTATTCAATTCTCTATGCAATTTATTCCTCCCAGCTAGCTAGCTACTGATCTCGAACATTCCATTCAAGAATTTCTTACTGCAACTCGAGTTTCAACCCTGGTAGAAGATAAGAAGTGAAGAGTTTTTCAAGAAAGAGAGTTGCAAGGGACAATGAATTGAAGAAAAGAAACCTTCGGAAAAATGTTCGAAGTGGGCTCCGATGCGACCGCATTCCGCCGGGTGTTCGGCCTTATTAGTACCCCTCTACTAGATTCACCTGAAGGCGGTGCCATTCCAGCCATAATTCTTCTCACGATCTGTCATTGCATCCCACCACCCGAACAATGGAACGAAGCTGTCATTCCATGCCACTGCAAAAGCACAAAAGCTAGCGATACGTTCGAAAGCTGTGAGTTCGTGAAAGAAACTGCAGCTGGATCAATGCCTTGAAGAACGTACTCTCAGAACTGCGTACTCGTACGTGAAGCCGTAAGGCTACAACTTACTTGCGAATCTTTCCATAATCTAACTTCAAGACCTCTGTCCTGTAGGTCCCCAGTAAGAATATCACTAGCTGCATCTCAAGCTTCCTCAACAATTTAAGTCGTTTTAGATCAAGACTCACTTGAGGCCGTTGCAAGAGCAAACTAATCTTTTGCCAGGAAGAAGAAATTCCCGACTACACACGAAAACTTTCCAAACCATCTTCATGTGATCACACGTATATGAGACCATGTTCATATACTATTGTTCCTTTACATCGAGACTCGAAAGTCGAGACCCACTGGTGAAGACTGTCACAGCTGTTCAAATGAAAGATTTTGAACAACAGCTCAAAGAAAGATCGATCGAGAAGTTGCTGCTCAGCGTCGACTATTTACAAAACCTTTTCGCATGAACAAAACTGCTACTTACAAATCCATCGAGCTGTAGTCCACGAATTCAAGAAGAAGATTCTCATCATAACACGATGCGATTGAATGTGCTGATCCGCTACCGGGCTGCTCCTGATAGTACTGATCTGGATTTGAAATCGAAACAATCTTCAACTGCTGCAAGAGGAAATTTTGTTAACAAGGCAGTCTTGTTTGTAATTATGATGGACATGTGACCAACCATGTACAAAGAGAAGCTTGCACACATGTATTTTGTCCTAGGCAGGTTCAACGCTTCGCAAATTGCAAAAGACTGATGACAAAGAAGCAAGCCTCTTTATTCCACGTCCACACCACAAGAACACTCAGGTCGATCGCTGTTGATTTAAGCTTCAAGAAGTACCTATCATGAGTACCTACTTATAATGATTTCTGAGAGTTCACAGTTTTAACATCACGAGAAAAGCAGGACTATTGTTTAAGTACAATGCACAACCCGAGTACCCGGAAGTTCTCAGAGAGTCGAGCCTTTGTACACACTAGATTGTCTTTTGCACAAACTATATTGTCTTTTGCGTTAGCAACCTGACAAAGTTTCATATTGTCCGATCGCCATTTGAACTATTGTATTATTCTTTCTCAGTTGCAACACATTGCTTGATCACAGATTTCACGATCTATCTCACAGATTCAGATTCATTTCGTAGTTAGAAGACCTCCGGGATGGCACTATGAGTATGCACCGTTGCTGGGTTCAAGAAAATTCCATCATAGATCGCGGCTGCAACGGCGGCGCCGAGGAACGGGCCAACCCAATACACCCAGTGGTTGGTGAAGTCCCACTCCACGATCGCGGGTCCGAAGCTGCGCGCTGGATTCATCGATCCGCCGGTATACGGAGCGCCTACCAATATATTCACCAACACCGTGAAACCGATAGCGAGGGGCGCGATCACTCCGATGTTCCCCCTCTTCGGATCTACGCCTGTTGCAAAGACCACGAAGACCAGCGCAAAAGTGAGGATGGCCTCCATTGACATAGCTGCAAAGACCGTTTCCCCGACGCCGACCGTGTGCACCGAAACCG
>Ga0116230_10004186_pt1 | contig 14139 bp, 12 predicted proteins | sample S1TSphfallax_3_FD_88678 | JGI IMG/M metagenome (GOLD analysis project Ga0116230, IMG submission 88678) | Host-associated microbial communities from peat moss isolated from Minnesota, USA - S1T2_Fd - Sphagnum fallax MG | ecosystem: Host-associated > Plants > Peat moss > Unclassified | place...
GCAGCAAATTAGTGTTTCTCGTTCACCAACTACGATGATTGGCCCAGGTGGTGAGAGTTAAACACTCTCTCACTTTGTACACTTCAACTGTTCAGGTTCATTCATGGGTGGGGATGGAGGAGAAACTAAACAATGCACACAGAATATGCTACATATTGATAGAACGTTGCATTGCCAACTTGCCACTGGGCTTTTCCAACCTCAAATGAGTCATTTAATTCTCAAGAACAATTTTTAGAATTAATCACCATGTTCAACCTCAAACTCCATGTTCAAGTTTCACAATGGAAAATAGTTCATTACATGACATCTATGGACAAACATCCCCAGTAATGAATTTTTCGCAGGTGTATTAGAAGCTTACAATGTAGATTATCATAGACCTGTATATAAAATGTATATATCACATTCATGGCTTTTTTTGCAATTTTGTGATGTAGTCATGTTAGTGATCATACACAAGAGGAATTTACCAAATTTGGCTACATGTCAGAGAGGAGTATGGTAACATTGGCACAAAAACCCTTTGTATGCATCCTGGTGGATTTTTTTTCGAGTTGCCAAGTGGCAAAAAAATTGCCCGCAAAAAAATGTTGATTGCATTCAAACTTCCTAACACCTTGCCCATATTCAATGAACAACAACAAAACTTTGTTTCCACAAATGCATCATAACATATCACAATTATATATTTTCCTGCACTTAAATTTCATGCTCATTGAAAGACAGCGCCACCTCACAGTTCTCATTGTCTTATTTGTAATTGGCAACGCCCTTTACTTATGCCAAGGTAAACAGCATAGCTATTCAAAATTTTCCTCTCTTGACCATTGTTTTTTATTTTGACAAAACATTGTTTTTAAACAGAAAAATGTGAAAATTTGGAAAACTTTGTTTTTCTACTGCAAATTCAACTTTTTAAAAAATCTTCAATTTTTTTACATCACAAAATGGGAAATAAATTTATTACTATTAAATTATTAAAAAGAAATCCCTGCTTCTGACCAGCAAGAGTCAAGATTGCAATTAGTGTTTAAATGAAATCAATTCTAGCCTTGGGGGAAACATAATTTGATGCCATTTACTGCTTTTAGGATCAATCCTTCCAATGTCTAGTTTTTTCCTTGAAGGGATTTGAGTGAACCAGCCATTAAGCTTGAAACTAATTTGCAGCAACTTTCCTTGAAATTGCAAAGTTTTTCCTTACATTACAGAGTCAATAAAATCCATCTCATGAGTATCAAACTACTTTTCAAAGATGTCTCACAGTGTTTCAGAGTCTTTAAATGATCAATGATAGTAGTTGCGTCATTCACATGAATTATTTTTCAAAAACTGCAATTTGAATCCAGAACTTGAGGTCAACATTTTGTCAATATTTTCACCTTTGAACCAAAGTCTTTCATTCATACTTGTCCCCTAGCACAGTGAATCTTATTTATTTCAATACTGCACTACAAGGTCATGTTGAAAACACCCCCATGGCTTGATATCTCTTATCATTTTTACACCATATATCTCTTTATCATCTTAGTATTGCCATGCAAGCTCCAGCTCTAAGGAGTTTAATGTGCTACATTGGAGTCACCTACTTCAACAAACCAGATAGACATTTGGCTATTGCCATGGAAGCCCCTGTCCATCTACTTCCATTGAATTACAACAATGTCACAGAACAAAGACAGAAATAGCCTGCCAATGAACAGCTCCAATGAAGAAATTAATAACACAGCAAATAGTACATAGTAGGAGCCACTCCCTCCATCTCAGCTGGATCCAAATGCTTCACAAGAAGTCTAGATTGATAAAGCTGATCTGCTCTACATTTGCATAAGATTCTAACAAAAGATAAATCTATGAAATTGCAGATTCCAACAAAAGCATCCAAACTGTCAACCACTAACCTAGAACACAAAATCCTTCATGACTACATTAGGGTCTACATAATAAACCAGAACGGTGACACAATAGCGAAAAGCCTTTAAGACTAGTAAAGGCAATAAAGCAGGGAAACTAGGAACAGCTATGCAGTTGCAGAACTCAATGTCAAAAAGCCAGGACAGGTCTCACTTAAGGTTTTGATGGGATTGTGTATAACCATGTAGGAAGAAGGCAGCCTAACCAACAAGAAAATGGATAGCCCACCTGCATTCCTTAAAGTGGAGGCACAATCCCATGCTCAGGTGTTTTATAGGGCCATGGCAAAAGAAGAGAGATTGACATTTCTTGAACATCCTCTACAGGTAGGGATGGAGACACCCAGAAAAGCCAGACAGTAAGGACTTCTCAGCAACTCCTCAAAAGAGGAAGGGCCAGTCCATTTTGGGGGGAAGGGCTTCCACTTGGCTCGGCTCTTTGGATGGCTGAGGTGGTAGTCTGGCTCCAGGCTTCTTGTACTGCGGCTGTTTAAGGAGCGGGGAAGGTACAAGGCACAAAGATAGAAGCCAGTATATCAGAAAACTGCCTAAGCAGGCTCCTTAGCAGGAAGGACCAATGGTGGGCAAAAGTCAGTTATGTTCAACACAGGAAAGGAAAGGCTGTGGCTATTTGCACAAACTGACTGGCGTCCTCAGTCTCTCTGAGACTGGACAGTGACAAGAGAAGTATGTGGAACCTTAATGCTACCTGAAAAGTTAAAACACAACCATGCACTGATCCTCTCTAATGAGGATCAAGAAAGACAACAGCAAACACCACACCAAAGCCATGAGAGCTGTCAAGGCAGACTGCACAAACAACTTGCAACACCAAAATTTCAGAAAGGACTCACCTTGAAGATCTGTTGCAGATTATCCACTGCCTGGACTGGGAGCTGTATGACTGTGCTTCGGAGAACCAGCAATCTCAATAACACTCTCTTTTGCATCAGGCCTTGCTGTCACATTGGTCTTGGCTTCTGCTCCTGATAACTGCAATTGAAACCAATTTAAGCAACAAAAATAGAGCAACAGGATATGCTGTGTAATTATCCTGCCCAAAGATGAGAACATCTTGAACAGATGAAAAACAAATTCAAGGACCGCAGAACAAGGGGGGAAAACTATCCTGGGATGAACACATACCTGACAAGTCTGTTCTGTTTGGCAAACTGGGATTCCCAATAACAAAGGAAAGTGCAGAACTAGGAATAAGGGCCTCTCCGGTCATACTTCGTACTGAGCCGTGGCCTGATCTGCATCAAAGGAGCACTCAAAGACTACACATTCGAAACAAGTTGACCAGACACGTATCACTTGCCAGTCAAAACATAAAAAAGAAGAACAGCTGAGTCTGTCAAAATCCAACAAGCAGGTAGGAGAGATTGTACACACCCGCCACCATATCTTCCAGATCCTGAGTGATGTGATGATCCCCCACCATAACCCCCACTGCTGCCACCCTTTACTCCAGACACAAATCTATTGTCAGACCCAGTACCCCCCCCACATTGCAAGAATACTTGGGAAACCCACTGCCAGTTGTAGACAATCTACTGTGGTCCTCAATAGTGCTTTCTGTGAAGCAGTTTGGGGGTCCAGACTATACCTGATTGCCCCAGGCTCCAGTAGAGGGTGACATATTCTGATAACTTGAGGAGGAGCGTCCACTCCCTGCCAAGCCAAGACCAGGACCAGAGGAATACATTCCTCCTGGAGAACCAGGTTCACGCCTCCCTCCATACCCAGATGGAGTACTGCCTTGGAGCCCAAGACCTGACATAGCAGAAGGAAAATCACCACCACCAGGCTTCTCTCTGTAGAGGTTTATCCGAAGTCGGGTTGTAATTTGAATCAATGCTTCTTGAGCAACTCGAATATCACCAACAATCTGAAATGAAGCACTGTGATGAGTGGGAGAACTGGCAGGACTACAGAAATTATGGACATCAAGCAAAAGAAAATGGTGTGCTAGGTCAGATTGATTTTTCAGACATAGTATCAAACATTTCTGAAATTACAGCTGGCAGAACATGAGGACATAAAACAAAAGATCACAGTGTGCAGAAAAGACATTACCTGTACCAGCTCATCAGTCTCTGAAGCACAGCGCGGCAATGAATTCTTTGCCAAAATACGGATATTAGCTCGTGTATGCCGTCTCATATCTGCAATGATGCTTCCACCCTTTCCAAGCAAGCATCCTATCTGGTTTGAAGGAACAAGCAGCCTTGTGGTGATGACTCCATCTTGGTCAGGTCCCAAATCCACAACTCGACTCTGAATGTGAAGAACAGCCTCTTGAGCAGGAGAGATGTTATCATCAGGATGCTGAAACCACAAAGGACAGGAATGAGTGTCAGGAACAAAGGGTTCCAGTTTTATAACAGGCCTGGAAACTGGTGTATCAGGTATATCAATAGATGTGTATAAATCTGGAACTGTAACATTACAATTGGTATCAGTACAAGGACAATAGAATTCACACACTGGGTGCCGAGCTGATGAAAAAGAGCATACACTGGAAACCAATCAACTGCATCACAAACCACAGCTTAACAAGATATGTACCTCATTGGCAGAAATGATAATGACACGCTCTTCAGAGCCTGGAACAGCATCAGCCACTTTGATGCGTGCACCTGTCTCCTCACGCAAATTTTCAATAATACTGCCTCCTTTCCCAATCACACTTCCAATCTTCTCATTTGGACAAAGGATCCGAAAGACAAGTTCCTCATCACCAACAGGTGGCCGGCCCATGCTACCAACATCTGAAAGTACAGGAAGTCCCATGTTGTTGAAAGGTGGTCCTCCCGACAGGGATAATCCCATTCCAAGTAGGGGCCCACCCAGATTCCGAGGGTCAATTTGAGGAAGGAAAGTATCTCCTGCTGACAGGAACGGACCACCTGGAGGATATATGCCCATATTACCATGGGGACGATCTCTAGGAGGGTTCTCCCGCAGTCGGGTAGAAATAGTATGAAGAGCTTTCTTCACCACAGAAATATCTCCAAAAATCTGCTTAGCAGCATTCATCAACATTGAGAAAATTCACTCATAAGAAAATGAACAGATTGGCAAACACTTGTGGAACCAACATCATAAAAAACCTGTTCACATTCTCCAAGTAATTACATAAATCCAAAGGGGTCCATATAATGTAACAACAAAACCAGAATAAAGTGAGTGAGCACTTCAGGGCAATCAAAACATCTGCTAGCACAAAATTTAAGATAATTAACAACCTAGAAACAAACTATCCTCAACTCAAGAAATTCAACACCTCAATAACCAGCTTTGTCAGCAGAAAGCCAAAAGCCTGCTTTAAGAGTGATCTTTGTCTTCTGTAAAAACATTATGTCTTTTCACTTAGAAGGTACTTGCTCTCAATTGTCCAGCGAAGACTGAATAAGGCAATGACACATTTTTACATGTAAGAAAATTTCAGTACTGCAAGTATCCTACCTATGCAACAGCTAAGGTGGCTGCTCTGTAGATTTACAAACCTGCAATACAGAGGTCAGATGCATCACCTGGACAAGCTCATCTGTAGGCAAAGCACATCCTGGTAGTTGCTCCTTGGGGAGAATCCTAATTTGAGCACCTGTTTCCTCTCGCATCTGCTCAATTATCTTTCCTCCCTTTCCAAGCAAGCAGCCAATTTGGTTACTGGGTACAAGGAGTCGTGTTGTTATGGAGCCTGGGCCCTCCTCATCTTCATCAGAGACCTGGTTTGGTACATCTGCATCCACAATCCTTCCATGAACTCTAAAGAGAGCTTCCTGAGCTGGAGAGAGAACCTCTCTTTCCCGTGACTCATCATCTCTATCCCGCACATCTCTGTCACGCTCTCTTTCGCGACCTCCATCCCTCTCTCTAGAAGAGGCTGCTCCTCCCTCTTTGTCCCGTCCTTCTCGGTCTCGACCCCTATCACGATCCCTTCCATGTTCTCTATCTCTTTCCGGTGCAAAGATCATGATAACCCTCTCGTCCACTCCCGGAACGGCATCTGCTATCTTGATTCTTGCTCCCGTCTCCTGTCGCAAGGATTTGATAATGTTCCCTCCTTTCCCTATCACACTTCCTGTCTTAGAGCCAGGACACAAAATACGAAAAATAGTTTCATCCTGTGCAGGTCTCATGGGAGGAGGAGGAGCGCGTGAAACATGGGAAGACTGATGCCGTTTTTGTTGTCTTCCATTCGTCTCCGATGCTTCTCTGTCATAGTGCGACAGCGACCGTTTCGCCGGAGAAACTAAATCCGAACCCCCGTCCATAGATGAAACGTTGCCTCTCTTGCCAGCAGCAACTCGAAGCGCACCACCAACAACAACAAGAACAAAAGAAAGAGCACTAAAAGCCAGAACAGCCGAAGACAAACACGAAACCTGAACCCCAAGACAAACACAAACAAACAAGCAAACCTAAAGCTGTTATCCCTCAACCTGCCATAAAAGAAGCGAGCGAAGAAAGACAGTCTACTGCTCCATCAACCCTACCCTCTCAAAGCTACTTATCAAAACTCCAAATGCCTCAACCCTTAAAACACACACACACACACACACACAACATCTCCACAAAAAGCAATCCCGAAAACAAAACCAAAAACCTCGCACTTTCAATCCTTCCCTGTATTTCACGCAAAAACAAAAAAAAAAACACTCTAATCAAACCTCTACAAAATGCCAGTAGAAAAGAAAAATGCAAGAATAGCACTTACTTACCTGAATCAAACGTCGTCGATGCTCTCGACCTCTTTCTCTCTCTCTCTCTCTCTCGCAGCCTTCTTCTTCCTCCTCCGTCGACCTCGAGCCTGTCACAGGTACGTAGCAGCCGCAAACTATGCTCATGTGACACTAGTTTATCACCATCCGATGTAAATATAGACGGCCAAGATCGTGAGGAGGAGCGAGTCGAATCCCCTTGCAAGCCGCTCAATGTATGACACTAGTTTATCACCATCCGATGTAAATATAGACGGCCAAGATCGTTCGGAGGAGCGAGTCGAATCCCCCTGCAAGCCGCTCAATGTATGGACTATGGACCCCCTCAGCGTTGCAACTGGTGCCGGGTCGCCCGGGATTACACCGGGCTAGAATCCCTAGAAGAACGGATCAGGTTTGGTTGCCATGGAAGGAAGGAAGGAAGGAAGGAAGGATTCGACCAGTAGTTGCAGATGATGGAATTGCAGTGAGCAAGGGTTAGATCATCTTCCTCCAGATCTTCCAAAGCTCTGCTGTAAGGACTGGAATCTCATCATGTGCAAAGAAGTTGTAGTGCTGATGGGCAATTTTTCCTTGCTGCTTTTATGCAAAAAAGTAGTGCAGTATTTTCTTTTGTAAAATAGCTGTAGCTAGTGATCTCTCACACAAGTCTCTTAAGATCTATCCAGCTTGGTGAGACCTTTGTTGCGGCGTGTCTGGACTAGGTCCTAGTCCTTCTGTGGCAGGAAACTTGCAATTTTCACAGGCACTTCATTCTTGTCCTTCAGTCCAGATTGGGATGGAATTTGAGTACCTATTTTTTTCAGTATTAGCTGTTATTATAACAGACTCTGAAAATCTCAAAACACACACTGACACACACACACGATTTTTTACAACTTTTGCAAGAGAGAATCAAAATGGGACTTGAAGTTAAGCTTTGTTGTTGTTGCACATAAGAACTTAGGATAGATCCATCCTGAAGCAAGAGTGAGCCAGAGATGGTAGGTACTGCCACTGCAAAGACGAACATGGCAGCCAATACCTGCCAGTGTTTGGCACTTCTTTGATTTTGTTATAACCTCCAGATTCTGGGCTTTTGAAAAATTCAGAACAAAATAATCACTGGTTCTTTTGCAAATTCTCAAAGAACTGGCAGGTAATTTCTGAAAGAATCAGCAAAGAACTCTGCTGGTTCACGGTAGATTCTTTGCACACTTACAGATTGAAACAGGTTGTTTGATTTTTGAGAACTGCATGGTTATGGGTCAAAGCAGATTCTTTTTTTTTGAGGACTGCATGTTATGGGTCAAAACTGATTCTTTGATTTTTGAGAACTGCACAGTTACAGATTGAAACCAGATCTTTGATTTTTGAGTCAATACCATCTACCAGCTTACTGTAGAGGAGGTCTTGATATACCCCTATCAACAGTTCATGTAAGAAGAGGCTTACTGCTTTATTTTTCAGGCAATAATGTACAAACAGGATTGAATATCCTTCTTCCAATAATCTCAGAAGATGAGTTTTATTGCAGCTGAAAGTCAGGAATTAGCTCACTACTGAGCTGATTTTACTGAGACAAGATGGCTACTGCTAAAGTCCTTTCGGATTGAAGATGGTCTACTCCAATTGGATGCTGTCAAATTGTACCAAATACCTCCTCGAAACGATCTAGAACATACTCCCCTGCCTGCTCAATTTGAACTTTTGTCAAGAAATATTTGATTTCAATGGTTTAATTTCAAATATGAATTCTTTTCAACTACATACACAACCGGGTTTTGGTTCCTTGAAGAAATCACTTCCTTTGTTTGCTTTGAGCATAAAGAACAATATTTCTTTCCTGAAGAGTTGCAAGACAAATTACTATTGAGGAGGAAACTGACCTTGATCCCAAGCTGAGTGCCATCTAAAACAGATTTCTGAAAATGTATTCCTCCATAAACTCTGCAAGTGAAAGCAAATTCAAGCCCACAAGAGTTAGGGAAGTTGTTTGCATGATTATTGCACATGACATACTCCCATCATCAACAAAAATTTCAACTTGTGCAAAATGTGATAATGAAAGTGCACTAGTGCATTTCTCTACACAAATAAATGCACATTCTGCTTGTAAAAGTCTACAAGACAATATAAATTGCTTTTGCACGATGGGCTAAATAACATAGACAAACCTGCTTATACCAATTTCTACAAGAACATCATTGATGGTGTTGTAAGTGCGTGGTGGTAGGAAGTATCCCTCTGTGTTCACTATGAAAGGTTTGATTTTCTCTGTGATTGATATTCCCAAAAACTTAGCCAACACAATCCCCCAAGAACCGGCATTGGAAGAATGAAGGCTAGGGTACTCTGGATGAGGTGGAGTTGCCAAAACCGTTGCAAAAGTTGGATCTGGTTTGTGAGTTGGATCACCTTGCCTGAATTCAGAGTGTCTCAGATTATGTACATTTATAAGGAACCAGTATTTCATAGAAAAAAATAGCTAAAACTTAAATTCTCTATTATGTCCTGACCTCTTATTTAACTATCTCTTTTTGAATATTCCATATTCAGATATATATACTTATCTTTTGGGTTATGAAGAAAAAGCAAGATAGCAAGACTTTGAGGGTAAACAGAATGGACCTTAATGCAGTGATGGGTCGCCAATATAAGTACTTGAACTTCTGATACCAACCAAGAATGGAGCTATCATATCCAGCAATTGCCAGTTTTGCAAAGAGCTCAGCTACTTCCTTCAGTGAAAGATGAGGCCCAGCTATGACCAAGCTTACATTGTACAACTGACTCACAATTTGTGATGTGTCTGGGACAAGCACCATCCCACAATCATTCAAAAACAGGAATGTTGTAATCAATTTCCAAATGCATCAGAACTCATCTGTCATTGGGTGCAAAAGGCCAGTGATGTTCAACGGGTCTCAGAACAACCCCTGAGAATAACAATATTATCAATTCCTTTACTTGATCGACTAGAAAAAGATTGAGATGCAAAATAAATATTGTTGGTACATTTCAAGCACAAAAGCTAAACTTGAAGGCCAACTTGTAGGAATGAAGGTTTAGACTCATCATACTTGAACCTGCTTCCCAAAATTTGGCAGTTGCCTTATCAAATGATGTCTGGTTCAGTGAATTTGCATTACCAACAGTGGCAATCTGATTGTACTCAAGATCATACTCTTTGCTTGGGATTTTGAATGGACCCCCAAAAATGTCAAAGTCTTTGGATGAATTAATGACAAATCCTTTTGTGTATGCCAATTGTGGATAAAGCACGTAAGTTTGATTTGGAGTAAATTGATATTCTCCTGTCGGTGCTCCAACTGGAGCAGGATGAAAGTCAGCCCAACTCTGGCTCCCATCATAAGTTCTGCCCCACCAGATCAATACATAAAAATTTGACACAAGTTCAAATAGTATAACATGGAAATGTTTGTCCTATCTATATTTCTTGGACTCTTGAGTCATCTTCAAATTTGCTGTTCAGCCCAAGCTTTTAGACATCTACATGGACATTTGGAATTTTGTTTGGTTTATGAAAAACTAAGAAGTTGTGCATCAAGAATCAGAATTGCAATATTAAAGCTTTGTAGGAGGAAGTTAAAGAACATAATTTTACTATTTTCTGGTGTTACCAAATGAGTTTGCATCAAACAAATGTTCAAATGATGATCGATGGCAGAAATTAATTTGAAGCCAGTATACAAAATAGTAAATGAATTCTCAAGCACACCCATCTGATAGTTCAACAGTTTCCAAAGTACAGTCAAGACATAGAATATATGCACCTTGGTGCCAATTAGTCTATACTAGACTTCCTGGTTCTTTATGAGGAGGTGGGCTACTTAGTGCAAATACCTCTGGCGCAGAAGTTGTATAGCAAATGTGAGGCCAATGTCAAGAGCTTCAGCATTTTGACTCTTTGAGAGCTTCAAAGGTGTCACTTGCTTGTTAATAGCACCATCAAAAATTGGAGATTGTTGTGTGGGAAACAGTCTGAACACACACAACAAAACCTCTTCAAAGGTGTGGCAATCATCAATTGAGCATATATATATATATAACATGCTTCTAGTCTTGTTTAACGTCAATTATCATGCATCATCGAGAAAGAAGAATAGACACTGTATAATGTTTTTGAACCACAATTCCACCATGTCCCTTGAGCCAATTAGCAACTGAAAATGTTACATCTTCTTACTCTGTATTTTGGATAAATTGTTACAATGGCACAAGGTTCAAAAAAAAATATTGTGCTAAATTCAGCCACAATTTTCGCTTCTGATTTGTTGGAAAAGCATCGAAGAAAGCACTGATAGGTATATATATCTCAATTGCAATAGTAAGAAAAGACAGCTTATTCAGTTTTGATTGATTCAGCTGCACACATTCAAAGATCAGGACTACCCCACCAATCGAAACTCAAGAACTCTTACTTACTCAGAAAGAACATAGTGAGCAGCATAAGCAGCAGATATTTCTGGGTGCGATATCCTCTTCTTGTATGCCAACTGAAGAGCCTTGTACTGTGAAAGGTGGACAAAAGAAAAGATTCGAATGGCAATCTGATTTGGAATTTCCAGCGTGCGCACAACCTATCACAAAGAAAGTGACAATTCAATGCAAGGGCTTTTTAATAGCCAAATTACTAGCTTCTCAACTCTTTAGTTAGAAAATTCACCCTTAAGTGAATTGGATCCAATTTGGATTTCATTTGTATCTCATCATGGCTATGGCATAATTCATAAGAAGCATCTACGTGAATGCTGAAGAAGAATGTGGGAAGCAAGGAAGGAGGGTGACGTGAAGTGGATAACTTGTTGTGTCACCGAATTCCACTGAGTGATGACATTGTCAACAACTAATTCAGTTGCCATAACATTGCACATGCATGAACTCAAACAAACCAACATACACATAAAGACCAAATTTGCTGATAGTTTCATTGCCATGACTACTCTTGAACAAGAACCAAAGCTCGAGTGATCAACTTAGCTATGCAATTGAAAAATCTTCACCAACTTCAAAATCATGACAAGCTTAAGAACAAAAGTATAGCACTCGAGTATTAGACTTATATCTACAATAAAGCCCGCACATATAAGGACTTAGCAAAAGTGACCCAAGATTCTTGCTAGTGGTGAAACGAAAAAACAAGCATGGAAGTTAATACAAGAATTTACTTCCACAAAAAAAGTGTGAACCAAATGTTGGTTGGTTTTAAAGCTTCAGAATATGTTTTATAGTTCAATACTCAAGTCAATACTCATTCAAATATGATTAATGGAGCCACACCTACCCACTTAGATGATGGCTTGGAAAGGCGTGATTTTATTTGTCACGATAAATTGACAAATTGAGATTCAGGATAAAAAGTGATGAACTAGAAATCCACCATTGTTATAATGACCAAAATATTCATAATTAGAAAGAGAAAACACTATTTTTTTAGATGTAAAGGTGTGGATATTGATTGTTAATGATTAAATCATTTTCAAAACATTTGAATCATTTAAAAGAAAAGATTAAGCAACAAATGCATTGATTGCAATGTTTTAAAAATGTTTTTGAGTGTCTTAAACACTCATTAGACTCATTCTAAATTGTTTCAAATGTTTCGATAATATATGGAAAACATTGTTATATAAACACATCAAAAATTTATAACAGATCAGTAAACTTTTTGACACTAAGACATGAGAAACCAATAATACTTACACTTGCATTATAATATATGTTCTTGTGATTACAATCACTTGGTATTGTTTTGAATAATCAAACCTACAAGTTCAATTTCCTTTTGGAACTCAAACCTAAATCGAACCATGCAACCGATTGTTTGAGCCCTTTACTTACTTTGTTGTACCAATGTTTTTATAAAAAAATTCCAACAAATAACTTTAATGACGATTCCATGCCCACTTGACTACTAAAAGCACATGCTAGATACCAATATATGGGCTATGTGCAATGGTAGAGAATAAAGTGAAGGTTAATTGGATAGGTTGACGTGATACAATGGTCACTTTACCGAGCTCATCGGCAAGTACACCACAAAACAACAAGTTAGTAACGGTCAGCCTTTTTTTATGTTGGCTATATATAGCCAGAAAACTATTTTTAAAATTAAATGTGCTAAAATTTATTTTTTTCTGAAATTTTCAATATCTAAAATTCAACCAAATTTTAACAAAATTCACCAAATTTTTATACATGGCTCAACTAGGTAGCCCCAAAGAAAAAGATGTTTAAAAAGTTTAACTTTCATATCTAGTTTATAACCAAATTTGGCTACATCTTCATGTGGATCATTGCCACTTTTATTACATCACAAAATTTATTTATAATTTATAATTTTAAAAAATTATTTTAAAAATTAAAATTAATAAATAATTTAATTTAATTTATAAATACTAAATATTAAATAAAATAAAAACCAACAACAACAACATCATTGATGTGGTAGACTACAATATGATGTCAATAGCATCATCAAATAATTTCATTGTCCTTGGCACTTGCTTCCAAACATCATTACCATCATCAAATGATGGCATTATTGTTATTGAATGACATCATTATTGGTATTGGATGATTTGATGATGCTCTATTAAGTGATGTCTTTATTGCTAATGGTCACAATCTACCAAATGACATCACTAGGCACAATTGTTTTTATACATGTTCCAATTCTCTAAGTACCCATTATGCTTTATTGTAAAGGTCACATGTACTACAATGAATTTTATAATCACATGGTCAATTCAATTGGTTGTACATCATTGTTATAGAAAAGTGGATCTCAAGCTATATGTCTCTACTAGTTATGGTGGAATTTGTTTGGAATCATCTACATGTTTGAAAAGTTTTCAAAAAACAATGAAGGGTTTCAAAATTTGAAGAATTTTCATCAAAATTGCAATCAAACATTCTATCAAATTTGAAATTTTGATTAGAATCATGCTTCATTCAAATCTAATTTCAAGTGTTCATGATTGCAATACCTTTGCAATAACAATTGTCTTTTTCTACTTCCCAATGTGTCATACTTCTACATATTATACACATTATGTTGATTTACACTACCTTTTACCTTACATTTTTTCATTTATCCCCACAAGGTATATAGCAGATAAATGACAAATATCTACTCACATCGTTACCATATGAATATGGTCTATGTTGATCACTTATCGTTACACATATTGATAATTTGAAAAACCTATATCGTAGTACCTAGGCGGGTTTGGCACGTAAGTGTCAAATTATTTATTTATTTTAAATTTTAATATTTGGCATGTGAGTTTTTTACTTCGAATTAAGTTTCAAAAACTTTGACAAAAATTGTTTTAAATTTTTTATCCCAAAGTCGCCCATGTATCATGGTATAGCTTTACTAATGTTAAAGGCTTTTGGAGCCCATATACCTCTTATTTGTCGAGAATTGAACTCCCAACTTGTGAAAAACTATTTATTGCCCCACCCATTGGATCACTATTTGCATA
>Ga0116230_10004187_pt1 | contig 14137 bp, 8 predicted proteins | sample S1TSphfallax_3_FD_88678 | JGI IMG/M metagenome (GOLD analysis project Ga0116230, IMG submission 88678) | Host-associated microbial communities from peat moss isolated from Minnesota, USA - S1T2_Fd - Sphagnum fallax MG | ecosystem: Host-associated > Plants > Peat moss > Unclassified | place: USA...
AATTAAATGTGATTTTATAATTAATATTTAAATTTACATTAAAAAAACTTGAGTGAAAGCACATTATAATTGTTCATAAAATGTTGTCACAAAACAATTTTTTTAAGATTTTGAGATTTGTAATTGGTCAATTGATTAAATATAATCAATTAAAATGAGAAAGGACTCAACATTACAATGTTATATAATAATATAATCACATTGTGTAAATTTCATGTTTAATTTTTGAATAGTCATAACATAATGGACTTTTTAAAAAGTACCCAGAAATTTGTAATAATACATAATTATTAAGTATGGACTCCATGAATCTTCATATAATATTTTTTAATGAATAAAAGACTCAATGATAATATGATGTAATAATATTGACAGTAAGAAGGACTTTTTAAAAAAGTTTTTGAGATCAAAATTTTCTATGTATTTTGAATTATGATTTTTTATAAAAAATTTATTGAATGAAAATAATAATTTAAAAGCTCATTTTCTAAATTTAAGTTTTCCATAAGATAAACTAGGGTTGTAACTTTTTTATAATAAATTTCAAATGATAACTTGTAAAATAATTTATGTGATTCAAAGTATCTTGTCTTCACACTATCTTCACAATGTTAATTTATACAATTAAGAACTTTTGTATGTGTTTAAAAGTGTTATATCTTAATGTGCTTTCACCTTTCTGGGTTCAAAACTCATTTAGATAAAAACTAGACCTATTTGAAAACTGGTTCAAAAACTAATGATTCTTATTTTGACAATCATCTGAAAACTGGTCAAAATATCGTATTTTGAAAAAACAAATTCAAGAACTGGTCAAAACCGACTATTCTTAAAAAATATGAGAACCACCGAACACTGGAAATTAGATACATGCCCAGCGCAGGCTCTTATTTCACCTGCCTATAGACTTTCTGAGAGAGATCTTCTCAAAGCTTGATGAAGGCAAGTGCTGACTCCTCACTCCTCTGCTACCTGACACCTGTACACAAGTCATCCCCTATCAGTAAGAAAACATTTGTTTGCGGGTCCTTGCTGCTGTTCTTATCACGATTAAGCCTACTAGTACTCCACAATATTATTATATTCTAATTCTCTAGTTCAGTAGTACGGTATCTGATGTCAGCAGGTGTCCCGGGGTTACAAATATTGCTGTAACACGGAGCTAGTACTCATATCTACCAATGAAGAAGAAAGAAAGAAAGGCTCTTCAAAGTTTCTTATAATGAAATACCACTGACATTGGTCACAGCCATTTCCCCTAATTGCAAAATGTGTGCTATTCCGAAACTTGAACTGGAACCTCCAGTATTTTATGGTTTCGACGGACAGGTAACAATCTCCTTCGAACCTAACCCGTGTGGCAGGTACTCCATCTAAATTTTCTCTGCCTTAGTCTCTAGGTGCTAAGTGCTAGCACACTTCTGCTGCTGGCTATTTGATCCCTCAAGGCACCAACCTTACTGGCAGGCATGGGCTTCCATCATAGTTCCATAGATGGAACCTGCAACAACAATGACAGTACCTTGTATACTAGAGATCTAACGCTTATTATTTACTTACATTGACACATACATTGGCTGTATTTTCTTTTTGACGTTAGTCGTATTTGATATGATGTAGGCCTTGTGACCTACATTAGGCTTCCTTGTTGGGCCACCTGATTGCATAGGCAGTTAGTCTATAAGCTTGAAGACCCACTTTCCCACTTTTGGGTTTTCTATCTAGCTCTTGTGCAAGCACATTCCTTCAATTGGGTTGGAAAGCAAGATGAAGTGATTGGCGATCCAAATCACTAATTTGTTGGAAATTTTCAATATATTTTGCTAAGCACTTAGGGGTGAATCATCTACCAAGATCATTGCCGCTTTTTTTGGTCAACTTATGAACACCATGACAAGTTTGGTCAAATGATGGTTTCACAATGTAAAAATCATCTACATGGGCCCAAAGTTGATTACATATGGGCAACTTTTCAAATGGTTGGGCAGGTGGGATTCTTTAGCAATGAAATCTCATCTTGGCTATAAGTTCATGGTGACATCCATCTTTGATGACCATGCAGACAACTCCACATCCTATAGCAACAACCTTAAGCGATTCACCTTCGTTCAGCAACCCCTTGACACATTGGGCTATTTTATATTCCATTCTTTAGGAGGAGAGGGAGAGGTCCTTCCTCAAGTTTACAGACACTACTCCAAATTGTGCATGTTAAAAAGTGCTTGGACAGCAGCTATTGAAGTGGACCTGGCCACTTAGAATACCATCAAGAAGGACACTAACGAGCACTAAATATCCCAGCAAGAACACTAGATTAGAGTCAGACCAGCATTGTTTACAAGTGGTGTCACAATAAGGTCTTTGGGGTTTAGAAGGGCACCATGTTGGTGTCTATTTCCCCATTATGTTTCATGAATTTTGATTACCTGGTACATTTCCTTGCTTCCCAATTCCAGTTGGGAGTTCTCTCCATGCACCTAATGAAGATAGACCTTTGATTCTTTTCAAATCCACGATACATCCAATCCAAGACTACTCAATCAACTCAAGGTCACCCTTCCAATTTACCAATGAATTATATCTGCTACCTTCAAAGATTTGACACAATTTCTAGTTTCCTTGTCCAAGATGTTACTTCCTCTCCAGTTTGGGAAGGAAAGAGGAGTTTCAACACATTCATGGAGAATTTTAGAAGGTGAAAAAGGCAAAAAACTGATTAATTTTGAAATACTAAAAGTTAATAGAAGCCTGAAAACTCTTTTAACTCTTTTCAGGAATACAGGAATGTGACATCATGGCCTTGAAGATAAAGGCTTAAATGTGGCATTGCTTGTGTGTTCATTTCCTAAATGATTTGGTCACCATTGGCAATCCGTTACCTTTGATCTTACAATGTTCAGAACAGTGGGAAGCAAGTGGTATTTTGGCCAGCTGTTGTCCTGTTCTTATCATAACAAATCTATTCCAGATCTGCACTTACCATTTCACATCCGCGCTTTTGTCTAAGACCTTGGACGTTTCAGTCCAAACAAAGTCCAAAAGTTCAATTTCATACCTGTGGGACAGTCTGCGACGACTCTAGGACCAGACTTTACCCAGTGCACTAAAAACAGGAAAAACTAACTAGAGTTTGTACACACCCAAATTGTCCTGCATGAAGTAAGTTCATGTGCAAGGCAAAATTGAGTCGGCCATAGTGAAACACAGCTGATGCCCCTTAATGACTCTGTTGTCCATGAACAGCAACTGAGTTAATATTTGGTTTCACCTTGGTAACCTGTTCTGTATGAAGTGGGTCCAATGTATAGGTAGATAATTAAGAAAATAGGTGATTAATAGTAGATGGTTTATACCAGTGTTGGGCAGTTCTTACTTATTTTAGAGAACCATCAGTCCCGGTTCTTATGGGCATGTGTGAGAACCATTTTGGTTCTTACTTTTTTTTAAACAGGGGGCTTACAAGAATTGTTTCGGGTATCAAAAATTTTCCAAGGAAAAAAATGATTCTCAAGCTTGGCGGTTCACAGCAATTTGGTTCTCACAAGTTGGATCTCAAAATTTTCAATATTTTTTTTGGAAATTTTTTTAAACCTTTTTTGGACAAAATAATGGACTTCAAATATATAATCAGTAATTTTCAAATCCACAATTTCATCTCTTTCAAAAACTCTTTCAAATTGTTTCAACTCCTCTTCTAGATCTCCATCTATCCCAATATGTTCTAAAAGATTAGAAAGGGATTTACAACCAACTCTATTGTCATTAGGCCAATTTTTGGTCACAAAAATTAATTTCTCTAATTTTTTTGATTGTAAATGACATCCTCTCAAATTAGGACGATTCCTATCAAGGAAAGGATCCTTTTAGTCTCTATCCGGAAATCAATAATCCCTAAAATCTAACAAGAAAAAAACCCAACTATGGGAAACATGGCTTCATGTTTTTCTCACCATCAAAGGGGACACTTGATCTCCTTCACACCTACCTAACAACACAAAAAACCAACAAGTTTCTCTTAGCAAGCTCTTTTGTTGGTTCATTATTCCTTGTTATCATTTGAAAAAATTCAAACTATTATCATCCTTTAAATTCTAGTCAACAAGACCATTTTTAGATCCTATCGATGGATGCAAGTGATAATAAGATTTCATAAGCATAGGATATAATGACATTATATCACATTTCTCAACAATTCATATTCCTTGATCACTACCAATGAAAGAAGACATTAAGTGAAGATTTTTAAATCTTAGGTCCAACACTAAAACTAACATTTTTTTTTTTCTCTCATCAATTCAAGAAGGAAAGAAAATTATTTAAAACTTCACAAACCTCTTTTCTAATGTTGAAAGCCAAACAAATTTATTCAAATGTTGCACCTAAATCCTTTTCCATTAAAGTCTGAAAAGATGGTGCATTTTTTATTTCTTTTCTCAATCTCAAACTCATGGAAATGGCAAAATGAAAGGCACCACTTAACAACCAATGTCCTTCATATTGGTTTAAAATACAAATAGTTACAACAAAGAAGAAACAATCAATAACAATTTGACAAATATGCCATGTCAAAGGGGGTGGAACTCTAGTCATCATCCTCATCAAACTTTGCTTCCTGTAACAAAACATTCTTGAACTATAGAACCTTTTGAAAAAGAATGATTTTGCTAACAAACTTGCAAAAAAGAAAACACCAATGATCAACATCTACACAGTACCAAGTCTTAACAAAAATAATAAACAAGGAAATATTAAAGTTTTGATGATAATCGTGTATTAACTCAAATGTTCAATTTTCTTTGAGGAAGATTCAAATCTACATAAGCCCTATTCCATTCTTATTTGCCCTTCCTTGATTTTTTCAGCCAAGTTATGCATTTTTGTAGGTTAGATTGGGCGATGTTGACAAATACATATTTCAAACCCTTACAAACTTTTTCATCAACTATAGCATATTGATAGGCCTTAGAAAATGCATGGTTGAAACAAATTATTTACTTCTTCAAATATTTCTACAATTGTACAATGCTTTGCATAAACATGTTTTTTTTAATGCAATAATTCCATTTGCATTATTATACAATATCAAACCTTTCCTTGCTTGTGTTTTGGCATTTGATATTAAAATTGGATTGGCATGACAAAAAATGCAACTCCTCAATTAAGAACAGTTAACATCCACTAGCGTATTGTCATTTACACAATAAAATGATCAACACAATGCATTTCTACTATCATGTTTCCACTTTCTTCTTTGAAGATGTAATTTTTTCAAGTTTTCATTAATTCTTTCTTCCCCCTCCTTTACATTAATATTTTTTTCTCTTTGCACACTTGGCCAAATTTTGGACTTTTTTCTGTTCTCTCCTCTTCCATTACAACATCATTTAAATATATTTCATCATTATTGTTCATTATATTTTCATTTTGGGATTATTGAACCATTATCAATTACAAGATGAAATTATGATAAATGAATGGTGAAAAAAACCAAACAATAATATGCAAACCTCTAGGCTACCAACAAGCAAATTTATAAAGGCACTTATAATTTACGAAAACATTTACAAAGTCCATTTACAAAAATGAAATGCAATTTAAGATTAGAATGCAAGTTAAAATGTTAAAGTTGAGTTTAGGGAAAAAATAATCCTACCACCAAAAGATGAAAAACACAAAATTGAAAGTTGAAACAAAAAAAATTACACTAAAGAAAGCTAGAAACAAGAACAACAAAAATGTAAGAACAAAACAAAACAACAAAACTTTTGAATGAAAAAACCTACCTTATTTTCTTAAAATGCACATCGTGCTCCAAGCTCTAGAACCTACACATGGCAAAAGGGGAAAAAAATACATCACCTCAATAAATAACAATAGTGCAATGTGAAGAGTGACAAATCACAACAAGCAATAACAACACAAGGGAGGGTGAAGTGAATACTTGAAATAACAACACAAGGTGAGGAATGATTAACCACAACAAATAGCAATAGCAAAAGGCGAAAGCAACACACCATATCAAATAACAACAACACAAGGCAAAGGAAATGAACCATAACAAGTAACAACACAAGGTCATGGAACACAACAAGTAGCACAATGGAAGGTGATGAACTACAACAAATAGTAGCAACGCAAGGCAACAAACCCCAACCAATAGTAATAACGCAAGGCAATGAACCATAATGAACAAGAGCAACACAAGGCAATGGACCACAACAAATAGGAGCAATGCAAGGCGACAAACCACAACCAACAACAATAGTGCAAGGCAATGGAACACACCCAACAATAGTAGTGTAAAACAATGAACCATAAAGAATAGGAACAACATAGCACAACAAACCACATCAAACAAGAAGATCACAAAGCAACGAACTACAACAAGCAATAGCAACACAAAGCAATGGACCACAATGAAAAGGAGCAATGCAAGGCGACAAACCACATTGAGCAATAACAACACAAGGCAACAAACCACAATGAATAGGAGTAGGACAAGGCAACGAACCATAGTGAGCAAAAGCAACGGACCAGAGCAAGTAGTAGCAGTGCAAGGCAACGAACCACAATAAATAGTAGCAACACAAGGTGAAGAGCAAATGCAAATAAAAAAACAAGAAACAAAACACAATGCAAAACCAAAAAAACACAAGTTAACAAGGCAAAAAAGCCTCTTGAGTTTTATATCCCTCTCTTTTCATAGTCTCCCTTGATGGAGGTGCCGCCCTAAACCCTAAAACTTCTAACCATAAGCCTACCCATTTTCCCTCCCAAACCTTGAGAACTGGACCTGGGTTTTCTTTTTTCTTTTAAAAAAAATTCCAGTTCTAGTTCTCCCAGCCGATTCTCACATGGGTGAGAACCATAAAACTGGTTTTCAGCCCAGTTTTCACCCAAAATGAGAACAGTCAATTCTCAATTTGAGAACTGGATTGAGAACCAGTTTGAGAATCAAGTCACCCAGTGAGAACCACCCAACACTGGTTTATACATAGGTAATGGCGGTTTTTACTCCCTCACTTTACATATGCCCATTGTTGTTAATGCAGTCAGTACTCTTATACTGCTGTAAGCTTTTCCCCTCAGTTGGCCCTTTGCCCTATTTTTTTCACCATGTCCTGTTTTGCACCCATAAACTCCCATGTTATGAGTACCAAGGGGCACATAACATGCCAGATAGCATGTGCCAAGGGTCTTGTAACATGTTACATGCCCCCTAACTTTTGGAACATGCCCAAAACATGTATGGCATGGACACAAAACATGTCTAAACAAAGCCAAGGTGAAAAAAATGAGGCATAGTGCAGACTGAGGGAAAAATATTGCAGCAGTGCTCTTGTACTGACCGCATTAGCAACTACAACAGGTTCCCATGGTTAGCTAGGGAACCAGAACCCAACAGAAAATCGTTTACTGACCAGTCACCATCCAAAGTTCGCTGGTGGGTGCGGGTTCACCCTGGCCAATGAAGTCACAAACCGCATAAGATATAGAAGAAGAAAATCCAAGAGCACCGCAGAGGCCAAGGTCGGAACTCACCTCATGTGTGAACGCAGTAAATGCATCTATTGTTAACGCCAATCATTAAACCCCGTGCTTCCTCGAAGGCCACATCCAGAGATTTCTCCGTGCAGTGTGAACGATTGATCCGATTTCGCAGTTTGGCCAATATAGTCTAGTTGAAGGAGTGTGAACACATAAATCAGCATTTAAGAAGCTGGCTAAATAGGGAACTCACCAGGACCCACCAAATATCAATAGAAGATAATGTAATTCGATGACCTATAACTACGGCAGGAATAAACCGTCAGGTCCCACACACAATCAACATTGCATTCACGATTTGTCTTACTATTTCTAATTCAGGAAACCGTTATAGCCGGTCAGAAACCGGTACGTAGCCGGAAAGGGAAGAATGAAACCGATACGCGGCCTGAGGGTGCCCAGGGAATATGGTCGGGTACGGGAGTTCCCAGTTTCCCCCCACCGGATCATCCGGTCACCACGGATGGAACCCATCTTGGCGTACGCTGTCACATCCACTCATGGGGGGTTCCCTACGCCCAAACAAGATGAATGTATAGGGGATGCTGTTCATTTCAACCACACATGCAAATCCAAACGAAAGCCTCCTATCCTTCACTCTTCTCTACCATTTTTCTAATTAGACATGTGCATCTCTGGTTCCACCAGGCTGAAGGTCAGGCTAATGAGATTATTTTCACAATGATGACCGGCAGACTAAGATCCCAGCCTCCAGGTAAATTGAAAACGATAACACTCTAGAGTCTGTAGTCTGTGGTCTCCTTGTGATATTTGTAGAATCTTACTTTGGTCGTCAGACTCACCATCTAAAATTTTTACTCCATTCCCTTTTGTCCGCCCTTTCCTCCCCTTTTTTTCCCTTTCCTTCTAAACTGCAATGCCACTGCAAAGGGGAGTCTTCTATATTCCTGACTTCTGGAAGTGGCCATGGCAAAGATTGGTGTCTTGTATATGAGGGATGATGTGGTTCATAATATGGGTGCATGTATTGGTGTAAAGAAAGCACCCGGTGGATATGACCTGGGGCAATTCCCAAATCATGCCCATATTTGCTCCCAATACAACCTGAGGTAACACCAGCCTAACTAGTATGTGTCTTCCCTACCATGATTTGAGACACCCTTAGAATCATATACAAATAATCTCTCAATCTTCTTGTTCATTCTCCTGTTTGGTGGATTGCCAAATGATTTTCATTAAGGTGGATGAATGAAAACCTTGCACTCCACATCTACTAAATTTGTAGATTACTCTGACAGGTTGTATAAATAACACCAACGACAAGATGCTATCAATTGCCATTATCTTTCCCCCCTTTTATTTTGACAAGCAAGCCACTAGTATCATTTTATTTTTATTTTTAATGACAATGGTTACATTCAAATTGGTTTAGGGGAGACAATTATAGGGTCTTATATTATTTTGTCCTACTGAAATAGATTTCGATTTGTAATTGCTTTAAGTGGAATGGAAAGATGTCTTTTCATATTTGTGTCTTTTCATAATTGCTTTTCTCTCAACACCATAATCATGAATGATGTGAATGATCAGTCAATTTTCAATACTTTCTACATCAATTTGCATCATATTTCTCTTTAATTGAATTTGAATTCAATTCCAATGGATTTGAATCCCATTCTTTTTTTTGAATTCAATTTAAATTTTTTAATTCAGTCCAATGAAATTTGAACTCAATTGAATTGAAATTGAAATCAATTCAATTCAAGTTGTAGGCAATGTCATTCAATATTTTCATTTGAATGGAACTCAATTTCCAGTTATTTTGGTCATGTCATGGTCGCTAGTAGTAGTACATAGCAGATCAGAGCCCAAGTTTTGTATATGTGTACATGGCCAAATGTGCGCCTTATGGTCCATAGTGCATGTCTCAACCAGGTAATTTTTTTATGATATCTAACAATTAATACCTAAAGGCTACTACCTAATTACTTAACACCAAAAGACTCAATCCATGCGTTGTTCAAAAAGAAAGTGCATTGATCAATTACATACAAGTATGAGCTTCAGAACTGTTTGCCAATACCCGGCTGATATGCAAGTTTTATGGCGGGCCCACAACCAGGCCCCAGCTGGTATCGTCAAACGTCAATACCAGACCATCACTGGTTTGCTTATTATGTCAATCTTTTGGAAGACATACTCCATGCCTAAAATGGCCTGATCATCCATTAACTGATGATCTGCTGTTCTTGAACTTTCTGAACCCTGAGCATTCGAGTTTTTGGATCATATGGGGTATGGTTGGCTCTATCAAATGCATCATGTCACCATATGTTTATCTGTTCAATTTTGTCGTTCAGCATTTTGGCCGACTCTGATATATATTTGTTCTCTAGAATCATATCATATCAGTGAAGATTGCGCAACGTGTATGACCAAATACCACTTGATTCGAATTTCTTAAAAGTCAACTTGGAATGGAAACCGCCAAGTGAAGCTTAACTTCAGTTTATCAGTTGTGCAATGGCCAATGCATAAAGGGTCCTTTGTCTGATGCCCAAGAGTAGATGACACAGGAGATATTCTTAGACGCGTTCAGGCCTGCTTTCTTTTTGTTGTAGAAGATACTCATTGCTTCATAATCAGGAGTACGCCAACAGAGTGGATAATTTTTTAATCTGCATGAAAGGTAGATAGGAATGGTATGGCAGGCCGCAGTACCATTGTAAGGTAAAGGTAGTTGTGGTTTTTTGTTCCAAGAAGAAAAGTCCGTGGGACCATTTTACAGTATGGGTAGAATTTTTTTTAAGTAGTCATTCAGGAAAAGGAGTGGGTATGACACAAGCAAGAATCGGTCAGGCGGCTAACATGCCCTTCATTGAGGATGTTTTACCAGTTGGCCATTATTTTCAGTCTTAGCACACAAGATGAGAAAAGAGCTGCTAACAATAAATATTGTGTCAACTTTCAAGCTACTGAAATTGTGAGAAAGCATGCTCAACTGGAATCTAAATACCATAGTACCTTAATGGATCCAGCACTACTTAAATCAACTTTTTTAAATTAGTGCACAAAATGTTTAAAAGTTCAGAATTTAGTAATGGCAGTTCGGTCCAAATCTCATTCGCCTTCAAATTAGGCATGTGATACAATGCAAATTAAAGAAAATGAAATATTATCTATTTGGCACGAGATATTTTGATCTGAGAATCATTGTTTCCTAATTTGTCTACAGGAAGGTTGATCATTGTCTTTATTATTCCCATTTAATCATTGGTTTGAGACTTTTGATGAAATTTGCAGTAAGTAGTTCAAGGGTAACCTTCAGCGTTGTTTTTTGGTTGCAAAAAGGATAAGCAAATTATGAAAAAGAAATTACATTGTTCACGAGGTGGAGATGGCTGGCAGACTTGTGGCAAATTTGTTATCATTTCATAATGTCATGAGAGCAATTTCCTCTCAATGTCATGTTGGACCTTATTGCCAAACAAGAATTCATATAAAGACACATGCAAAAAGAACCAAGAAATGTAACAAATGAATGGTGTGCATCAAAATGGATGAAAAGTGATTCTTTTATTCATTTGTGTCAAAATTATATATAATTTTATAATGTGGGCTGAAACATTGAAAACCAGTATTTAATTTTTCAGAGTGCATTTTTCAAAATTAATTAATTGTTTGATGTTGAGGTGCCAAATCCATTCAAGACCTACAATAATAACAAAGGCAATTTGATGAGCTTGCAGGCCTAATTCTTTCCATTTGTGTTACTGATCTTTCTCTTCTGCCTTCATCTTAAGGTGAACCAGCACCTACACTGGTGCCTTCACCTTCTGATCTCTAGTAGCTATATTTAACCCAGGAAATGTTGAATTTGGACTTGGAAACCATGATTTCATCTTAGCAAAGGATTTTAGAATGTTAAGAAGAAATGCAAAAAAATTTAGTTTTTTCATTATGGCACCAGTGTGGATGCTGGTTCACCCCAGGCAGGTGAAACACAGGAATCCCATCAGTCTCTCAGCTACATGTTTAGCTATATTTTAAAGCAGCTCCAAGCATGCTCGCCATGTGGCCTTGCACAGTATTTCTCACATGGATGATTAGTTATTTATTTATTTTCAACCTCACCCATAAAACTGAAACTGCAAAGGGTGGGGAGACTACAAATTGCAACTCACCTGGACCAATCAACCCATCTACTCAATCAACAACAGGTGTTAGGATTTAGTGTGCCTTATGCCAGCCTCCGCATCATATACAAAAAATGCTGGGCCAAAACCATTTTGCTGAGCGTTTCCCCCATGTTTTGACTTTTCTTTATCAAAAATTTTGCTTACAGTGCACCGGTGTAGTTGCACTTAGTACAACTTATGCCACAAAATTTAGCCACTCAGGATGGAGAACTCTTTCACAAGTCATATTTCTTAACGCATCATTAACAAAACCTATAGATAACTGTCTCTGGAGTCCGAAGCCTCAAGGTGGTACCCAACTCCATATGGATAGTTATTACATCTGAGTTCCTCACCTATGTCATGTTATTCTTTGCACAATCTAGGATTGTTCTTCAAGATTCCCAATCCTTGTGTCCGTTTCTGCAGAAATCGGGTTGAGATTCCAGATTTGATCTCGACAAATAGATATTTGTGAAGCAGAAGTCATAGGTCAAAGGTAGCAAAACCATGCCAGCTGAGATTTTTATGTTATAGATGAGTTCAATTGGTAAATAACATGTCTTTTGTGCATCACTCTCAGCGGCTAACTTGTGACACGTGTCATTATGATATGTTGCCAAGCCACAATATCAATGTACAATTCACTTTGACATGCTGAGACAAGATGGTTTAGGTCGCCTATAGGCTCCAAGCTTCATTGTCATTGCCCTGTATTCACATCAGCTCCATGCTAACTGCTCACAATAACCATGCTCTAACTATGCATGGTCATGACTCATCTTGCAGATGTAATAAGGTTTGCGTCCATCATTGTCATTGTTCCCCTCACATTCCTAATCTTTGCGTTGCCCCTTCAGCATTGATGCTTTGTTCATAACTGAACACATCAAATTGCAATTTGAGCGATATCTTACACAATTTAACTTACCATTGTTGAGTTCCTTTCTTACTTCAAATGTGCAAAATCAACCATAGAAAGTCATTGAGACTGCACTGACTTGTGTACATATTAAAAGTGCCTACAAAGGATGTTCCAAGTGCCTAAGGAATTTTTTCATGTTTAGAGTTGGACATAACTTCATTTGTGCTAAAACTGTCAATATTATAGATTATGAGAATGTGTATAAACAATATTCCAATGCATTATAATAGCATTTGGCAATATCGATCCAACAAGCTAGAGAATTTTAGGTAATAAAATATAATTTCCTATGGATAAATATCTTGAATATTGTTCACCTCACCAATAATTAATATTTTTTGTCTTGGGGTTTATTGAAAGGTCACAAAACTCCACCATGGCAAACTTGCAAATATTATATTCCATGTTCATTGCACTTATAGCATAAAAATGTGAACAAATATTTTCCACAATGACATGTTACTTGATGTATTTCAAAGCTTCCATTACTTGGACTCAATCATGAAGAGCTCTAGAAGCACCTTAGGCATGTGAAGTTTATGATGTGTAATATTTTTGGAATTATCAATAATATCATTTTGTGTTTACATCCCTTGGGATTAGGTCTTAAAAGGGGATCTTTGATCTAAAATGATTTATGTTTCAATGATGTGATCAAAGATAACATCTGGAAAATTTGGGAACATAGTAAAACTTTAATTGAACATACTCAAATGCCCTAAATGGTCCAATGAGGACCATGGGACTTATTTTGAAATTGTTTTAAATAATCCTACAACTATTAGAAATACCAAGGATAAGCATTTCAATGACATAAATGTGTGAATATTGCAAAAAAACCCTTTATACAAATACTTTCACCATGAAACAATTAGCATTTTTGTTGAAGATGAGATTTATTTCCTCTTGTGATTGCAAGATGATAGTCATGGCTTTCAAAAATAGAAAATTATTTCCATTTGATGAAAGTTGATTGAAACATCAAAGGGGAATTAACGTAGAACTATTCAAAGGGTTGTGCCTGAACATGATGGAAGCTTCACTAGATGAATTACCAACAATTGTCATCTCCTCACTTATGAAAAGGGTTATCAAATTTTGAAAGTTGAAAAATGTTTTTCAAACTACAATTGTTGTTAAAAATTGGTTATAATTTTTTCCAAGACCATTCAAAGTCACAACCATTAAATCGGCATCATCTTATGTAAGTATTTCAATATATGAAAAAGCATCTACAAGGTTGTTCACCTTCATAGAATAACCATTGATGTTCAACTTGTTTTTCTGCAAGTTACGCAATTCTTTTTTTAATTACATTTTACAAGCTTGTGTATTGGTGTTATACATTCACTAGAAGAAAAACATGTATTTTCAACTAGTCTTTGCGACTAAATTTTAGTCACAAGAGACATTTTGCAACTAAAATCCCTTTAGTCGCCTAAGACAAGTCACATGTGATAAATTAGTCGCAAATGACAAAGGGTATTGTATGAAAAAAAAGTCAACAAATACATTTCATCCTTTG
>Ga0116230_10004188_pt1 | contig 14136 bp, 15 predicted proteins | sample S1TSphfallax_3_FD_88678 | JGI IMG/M metagenome (GOLD analysis project Ga0116230, IMG submission 88678) | Host-associated microbial communities from peat moss isolated from Minnesota, USA - S1T2_Fd - Sphagnum fallax MG | ecosystem: Host-associated > Plants > Peat moss > Unclassified | place...
CAAGGAGACCCGCGCCCGCGCCAAGGCCGTCAACTTCGGCATCGTCTATGGCATCTCTCCCTTCGGCCTCGCCGCGCAGCTCGGCATCGAGCAGAAAACCGCCAAGGCCTACATCGAACGCTACTTCGAGCGCTACGCCGGCGTGGCCACATTCATTGAGGCGACGCTCGAACAGGTCCGCCGCGAAGGCGCCGTCCGCACCGCCTTCGGCCGCGTCCGCCCCATCCCGGACATCCAGTCCCGCAACCCCAACCAACGCGGCTTCGCCGAACGCACCGCCATCAACACCCCCCTGCAAGGCACCGCCGCCGACCTCATCAAACTAGCCATGCTCCGCATCGACGCCGCCATGCAAACCCGCAACCTGAAATCCCAGATGACCCTCCAGGTCCACGACGAACTCCTCTTCGACATCCTCCCCAGCGAAGCCGACGAGATGACCCACCTGGTCAAAACCGAAATGGAATCCGCTGCCCACTTCACCGTCCCCATCGTCGCCGAAGTCGGATTAGGAGATAATTGGCGCGATATCAAATGACGTTATTCTTGGGCTGCCAAGGAGAACAGAGCATGATGACTCAAACTGAATCGGTGGCATTTTGGATTAGCTTTATCGGAACGATAGTTAGCATTGTGCTATCGATAGTTGCAATTGTCTTTTCTATCCTAGTGGATAGAAGAAGCAGCACTGTAAGCGACCGAACAATCCAATCGCTACAGAAGATCGAATCTGCTGTAGAACGCAGCTCGACGGACACGCGGGAGTTGATCAAGGCCGGTTGGGACAGGATGTTAGGTAACGTTGGGGCCGACTCCCCACAAAAAACGGCAGCTGCAGATAGTGCGAAAGAGGTTGCAGGTGGAATCGCGGCAGAGCTAAGGGTGGAACTTTCTAAATTGGCCTCCAACGTTGGTGCTTCTGAGGGCGCATCGAAGGCTAAATTTGAAGAAATTGAGAGGTATCTAAAGAACCTTGAGGCGACCCTTAGCGCACAGCTAAGATCGGCTCGGAGCGATGCGCGTCCCAGTGCGAAGATTGACGAAGTGTTCGCTTCGATCCGAGAACTTTCTCCAAGAGCTTACGCAATTCTACGAGCAATAGAAGGTCGACACATTTCTCGCGAACAATACCAAAAGCTCAGCGACGGGCGGCTTGGACGTGCATTGCTTGAGTTGAGGGAGGCGGGACTATTGGCACCCGCAATTCACAAGACTAGCACTGGACCTGAGCCCTGCTATTACTACCCTCGCGACATAAGCAGCGCAGTCAGAGCTGTAATAGAAATTTCTGGACCACCCAATGCCGCTGCGGATGCAGAAGTAAAAGCTGAGCTATCGAAGGTTGGATATGGGACTTAGGCCACACCGCAAGCGCCAACGGCGCGCCTCATCCCAGCCTGGGCAACGGCGGGGTGCGAGCGCTCTTAGCTCGCTGGGGTGCCAACGCCCCAGGTTCACGCCACCCCATCCCTCAGAGGGCTGAGCCCGATCTAAAATCCCCACCCCAACGCTATAATCTCCCCATGACGCTCACCCTGGACGCAGCCACCGAAAAGCGCATTCAGCGGGAGATCGACCTCGGCCACTACGCCGACGCAGCGGAGGTCGTCGCCCACGCCCTCACCCTGCTCACAACACAAGAGCAACGCCACGAAGCTGCGCCCGGCGATCCAGCCAGCTCCCCCATCGACGAGGTCTTCGGCCTCTGGGCCGAACGCCACATCGACGGCCTGGCGTACCAGGAAAAAATCAGAGCCGAGTGGTAGCCTCGGTGCTCTTCGACACCAACATCGTCATCGACATCCTCGCCGGCGTTCGCGCCGCTCGCGAAGAGTATGACCGGCATCCTGATCGCGCCATCAGCATCGTCACCTGGATGGAAGTGATGACCGGCATCAGCCCCGGCGAAGAGGCAAAGGTCCTGAGCTTTCTCGCCACCTTCACCCAATTCCCCTTGTCTTCCGCGATAGCGCAGCGGGCCGTGGATGTCCGTCGCACCATACGTCTCAAACTCCCGGATGCCATCATCCTCGCCACCGCTCAGATCGAAAAACACGTCCTGCTGACCCGCAATACGCGCGATTTCAGGTCCAACTCCTCCGACATCCGGATTCCGTATCAGCTATAAGTTTTGCCCACGCCCCAACTCGACGAACTACACCCCCAGCTCCGCCCGAATCGCCCCGGCGATCGCCTCGGCGTGCCGCCGCATCGCCTCTTCGCTCTCGGCCTCGATCATCACCCGTGCCAGCGCCTCCGTGCCGCTGTAGCGGATGACGACGCGGCCCGTGCCGGCGAGCTCCGCCTCCGCCTCCGCAATCCGCTCTACCACCGTCGCGAGCGTCTCCAGCGGCACCTTCTCGCGCACCTTCACGTTCACAATCACCTGCGGATAGTTCTTCAGGTCGGCGACCAGCTCGCCCAGCGTCTTGCCGCTGCGGTGCACCACGTCCAGCACCAGCAGCGCGGTCAGCAGGCCGTCGCCGGTGGTCGCCTTGGCAGGGAAGAGGATGTGCCCGCTCTGCTCGCCGCCCAGCGACGCGCCGGAGCGGCGCATCTCTTCGAGCACATATTTGTCGCCCACCGGCGCGCGCAGCATCGCGATGCCCGAGCGCCCCAGCGCCGCCTCAAAGCCCATGTTCGACATCGTCGTCGCTACAACCAGGTCGCCGGCCAGCTCGCCGCGCGCATGCAGGTCGCGGGCGCACACCAGCATCACCGCATCGCCGTTCACCACGTTGCCGTGCTCGTCGGCGAACAGCGCGCGGTCCGCGTCGCCGTCGAAGGTAAAGCCCATACTCGCGCCCAGCAGCTTCACCTCGGCCGCCACCACCTCGGGGTGCAGCGCGCCGCAGCCCTCGTTGATGTTGCGCCCATCGGGCGAGGCATGCGTCACCTCCACCGTGCCGCCGCCGGCCTCCAGCAGCGCGGCGAACAGCTGCGGCGCCACCGCGCTGGCCGCACCGTTCGCGCAGTCGATCACCACCGAGCGCCCGTCCAGCGAGGTCCCCGGCACCGCCTCCAGAAGGAACTGCACATACTCGGCGCGAAACTGTTCGTTCACCTCGGGCAGAGCGTCCGTACCGAATCCCTTGTCATCCAGTCCAAACTCCTTGTCATCCTAAGCGGAGCGAAGGACCTGCTTCTCAATCTCCGCCTCGATCCCCAACTCCACTTCGTCCGGCAGCTTGTACCCATCGCCACCAAAGATCTTGATGCCATTGTCCTGCCAGGGATTGTGCGAGGCCGAGATGACAATCCCGGCGCTGAAGCCGTGCTTGCGCGCGAGGAAGGCAATGGCCGGCGTCGTCAGCACGCCGGCGAAGGCCACCTCCGCGCCGCCCGCGCGCAGCCCGCCGGCCAGCGTCGCCGCAATCCACGGTCCGCTCTCGCGCGTGTCCATCGCCATCACGATCCGCACCGGCGCGCCGCCGGCTCGCAGCCGCTCAGCCAGCGCCAGGCCGATCGCGCGCACCGTTCGCCGGTCCAGCGGCACCTCTCCAGCGACGGCACGAATGCCATCGGTTCCAAACAGCTTGCGCAATCCTGTCACTCCCTCGGCCGCATGTAGGCCTGCGTTCCTGATGCTATCAAGTCCAGCGCCAGAGCAGTTTTGCGTAAACAATAGACTTGTCATCTCGACCGGAGCAGGACGGCTCTATCGTCCTGCGCAGTGGAGAGACCTGTATCTTGTCAGCAGCACAGCTACCTGAGGGAAAGTTCAGCTACCGCTTCGACTCCGTCACAGCCGCGGTCCCTGTCGTTGTGATCACGGTCGCGCGGACGCTGCCTCGCGCCAGCCGCGCCGTAATCGCCTCGCCCACCGCCGCGTCCGCCGCCGAACGCAGCAGCCTGCCGCCGGCCGTCGACACCAGCGCGTAGCCCCGCTCCAGCACGCGCAGCGGACTCAGCGCCTCCAGCCGCAGGCCAGCATGCTGCAGCCGCGTCCCGCCTGCGACCACCGCCTGCATCCGCGCCGCCTGCAGCCGTTGCGCGAGCGAGCCGAAGCGTCGCCGGTCCTCGGCCAGCCGCAACGCCGGCGCGCGCCGCGTCAGCGTGGCCTCGGCCCGCGCCAGCCGCGCCCTGCGCGCATCGGCTCCGCGCGTCAGTGCTACAGCCACGCGCTGCGCCAGATCGTCCAGCCGCTGCTCGCGCCGTTCCAGCCCCTCGGCCGCGCGGCGCAGCACCATCTCCGCAGAGAGCTGCGCCAGCCGCTGCCGCCGCCGCAGCAGCTCATAGCGGCCGGCGCGCTCCAGCCGCCCATGCAGCCGCTGCACGCGCTCGCTCAGCCCGAACTGCGTCGCCGTCGCCAGCTCCGCGGCGGCCGAGGGCGTGGGCGCGCACACATCGGCGGCGGCATCGGCGAGCGTGCTGTCGGTGGCGTGGCCCACGCCGGTCAGCACCGGCACCGCGCAGTCTGCGATCGCCCGCACCACGCGCTCGTCGTCGAAGCCGTGCAGGTCCTCCCAGCTGCCGCCGCCGCGCGCCACCAGCACCAGGTCCACCTGCCCCGGCCCCGCAATGCCGCTGTGCGCGGAGAACCACCGCACCCCCGCCGCCACCTCCGCCGCGCAGCGTGGCCCCTGCACCGCCGCCGGATAGATCAGCAGATGCACCGCTGCGTGGCGTCGCCGGCACACCTTCACAATGTCGCGCAGCGCCGCGCCCTGCAGGCTCGTCACCACGCCAATGCAGCGCGGAAACGCCGGCAGCGGCCGCTTGCGCGCAAACAGCCCCTCGCGCCGCAGCCGCTCCTTCAGCGCCTGGGTCGCCGCCAGCAGCGCGCCCAGCCCCAGCGGCTCCAGGCTCTCCGCGACCAGCTGCATCTGCCCGCGCGCCTCATACACACCCAGGCTGCCCACCGCGCGCACCGCGTCGCCGTCCTGCGGCGGAAAGCGCAGCAGCGCGGCCTGGCGGCGAAACATCACCACCGCCAGCTGCGCCTCGCCGTCCTTCAGCGTGAAGTAGCAGTGCCCACTCGCCGCCGGCCGCCAGTTGGAGATCTCACCCTCCACCGTCACCCGCCTAAAGCTGCGCTCCACCAGCGCACCCACCTGCTGCACCAGCTCGCCGACTGTATACACCCGCGGCGGCGTCGGCTCGGCATTCTCCACCGGCTGCGCTGCGTCGAGCTGCGCTGCCTCGAACAGCCCCGGCGTCTTCGCAGTCTCCGCCGCAGTTGCCCGCGCAGCCGTGCGCCGCGCTCGGCTAGCGCCAGCTCCGCGGCGAAGGCTGGCCAGCGTCGGTATCTCGTCGGCTTCGTCGGCGCTCATCGTGTATCCAATCTACGGGTACTGCCATCCAGTCTATCGCCGGCGTACAGTCATGCATATGCACTTGCTGGCCACGATCTTCGGTTGCCTCTTCCTCGCCGGCGTCCTGCTGGACTGCTTCCAGACCATCATCCTGCCGCGCCGGCCGGTGGGGCGCTTCCGCATCACGCGGCTCTTTCTGCTCTCCACCTGGAACTCCTGGCAGCTGCTCGCCCGGCTGTCGCCCTCGCGCCGCGTCCGCGAGCAGCTCTACAGCATCTACGGCCCGCTCGCCCTGCTGCTGCTGTTCGTGCTCTGGGCCGCGCTGCTCACCTTCGCGTACGCCCTCATCTACTTCGGCATGCACATGCCCTTCGCCGATCCCACGCAGCCGCTCACCGCCTTCGCCCGGTTGCGCACCTGCGTCTACGTCAGCGGCACCACGCTGTTCACCCTGGGCCTGGCCGACGTGCAGCCGGCCACGCCGATGGCGCGCATGCTGGTCGTGCTGGAGGCCGGCACCGGCCTCGGCTTCGTCGCGCTCGTCATCGGGTATTTGCCGGTACTCTACGGCGCGTTCTCCGCCCGCGAGGTGCATGTGGCGCTGCTCGACGCCCGCGCCGGCTCGCCGCCCACCGCCGGCGAGCTGCTCTTCCGCCACAGCTTCGAGGGCGGCCAGCAGGCACTCACCGAGCTGCTCGCCGAGTGGGAGCGCTGGTGCGCCACCATGCTGGAGACCCACATCTCCTACCCGCTGCTCTGCTACTACCGCTCACAGCACGACAACCAGAGCTGGCTGGCCGCGCTCACCGCCGTGCTCGACGCCTGCGCGCTGCTCATCGCCGCCATCGACACCGCGCCGGGCTCGGGCGCCAGCTCGCGCCAGGCCCAGCTCACCTTCGCCGTCGGCCGCCACACCCTGGTCGACCTCGGCCACGTCTTCCGCCGCGAACGCCGCGAGCGCGACCTGCTCGCCGCGCCCCCGCAGCGGCTGCAGGACGACGAGATGGCCCGGCTCTGCGACCTGCTCACCCGCGCCGGCTTCACCCTCTGCGGCGACACCGCCATGCGCGACCGCCTGCTCGCCGTTCGCCGCCTCTATGAGCCCCACGCCCAGGCCCTCGGCCAGCTCCTCCGCCTCGACCTCCCGCTGTGGTGCCCGCCCCCCGAACCCCAGCGGCCCGACGCCTGGACCCGCGTCGCCGGCCTGCGCGCGCCCGCCCCTCTCAACCCCCAGGCCGACCCCAGCCTCGGCGTACACATCAGCCCGCGCTCGGCCGCCTCCCACCTCCACGACGACGCCTCCCACCCGCTCTAAAAGCTGTTTTCGTGTAGGCCATGGCCTTGTCATCTCGACCGGAGCGGAGAGAGACCTGCATTTCCAGTAGGACACCCATCCGAAAACCGCTTTAAATCATCGTGCATTCATCCCTCTACCTACACCAACTCTGCTATCGTCCTCCCACGGAACACATTTCACTCATCCGCTGAGGTCCACCATGCGCATCGTCATCCGTCTACTCGCTGCCTCTGCCGTCCTGCTCGCCGCCGCGCTGCCCGCCGCGGCCCAGGCACCGCAACTGCCGCCCTGCGATGGCACCTACGCCGTCGTCCGCCACTCCGTCGTCAAGCCCGGCTCCAGCATGGAGAAGTTCATGGCGGCCGTCGACGCCCACAAGGCCTGGTACGCCTCCCACGGCTACAAGGACGACATCATCTTCGCCTCGCGCATCGCCGAGCGCGACCCCGCCACCGGCAAGTGGACCTACTCGGCCACCGATGTGCTGACCTTCCACTACTATCCCGCCGGCCCCGCCAAGATGCCCACGCACGACGCCGCCTGGGACGCGTACACCAAGCTCTACAGCGAGTCCTCCACCATCAAGGAGACCACCCAGGTCTGCATCCCCAAGGGCATGGTCCCGATGATCATGTAGCACCCGGCAAGTCCGGCAATGCAACCCCGCAACGCGCGAAGGCCGCCCACCCGGGCGGCCTTCGCTTCTGAACCTGAAGTTCTTTTTCGCGCTAATTATAGATTTGTCATCTCGACCGGAGCAGGACGGTTCCATCGTCTTGCGCAGTGGAGAGACCTGCATTTCGCCCATCCCGGCCACGAACCACAGCCTCAGCGAAACTGCCTCTACTGCGCCGGCCCCGCCGCCGGCGGGTTCAGCTTGTCGGCGGCGATCGTCGCCGCCGGCCCTGGCTTGCCCTTGGCGTCCTTGTCCTTGTCCTTGATCTCGGCGTACAGCTTGCGCGCCTGCTCGGTCTTGCCCTCGCTCTGGTAGAGCTCGGCCAGCTCGATCTGCGCCATGTACGGCGACACCGTGTCGGCGTGGCCCTTGGCCAGCTGGTTATAGATCGCCACCGCCTCGGCGTCGCGGCCGTTCTGCTGATACAGCGCCGCCAGCGCCATCTGCGCCGACGCCTTCAGGTCGCCATCGCCCCAGCCGGAGGCCGCCTTCTTCAGCGCCGCCTCGGCCGGCCCGCTCTTGCCCGCCTCCACCGCCGTCAGCCCGGCGAAGTACTCCGCCAGCCGGCCGCTGCCGGTCAGCCCATACTTGTCGGCGACCGCCTCGAACTGCGTGTAGGCCGCATTGGCGCGGGTCGCCGCGTCGGGAAAGCTCTTCATCCCCGGCGGGACCGGCTGCTTGCCGTCCACCAGCGGCGTCTGGTAGGTCTGCATCGCCGCGCCGAAGGCCGTCGCCGCCGCGTCCGACCGCTGCTGATACAGGCTGTAGCCGCCCACAATCAGCAGCAGAGCCACCACCGCGGCACCGGCGGCGATCAGCGTCTTCTGCCGGTGCGTGCTCGCCCATCCGATGCCCTCTTCGGTCAGGGCGATAAACTTGTCGTTCTTCTTCAATTGCCGCTTGGTGGCGTTGTCCACGTGTCTGCTTCCGTCCTTGGTTGGCGGGCGTCCTTTGACCTGGCTGGCTGTTGCTTGGCCAGCGATCGCCGGCTGGCTGGTCGTTCCCGCGAGAAAATCGGCGGTGCGCAGGCTGCAACCCGGCCTGCCCCGCACATCTTCCCAGTCTAGCAGGCTGCGGCGGCGGCGGCGGAGCCACGCCGCGGACGCCAACTTTTCCCCGACCGTCCCCTTGCCAATCGTATGTTTCTGCGCTTACTATCCGACTCGCAATCGGACATGTGCACAGTTTTTCCTACACACCACCGTTTGCCGAAGGTTCGTCCATCAGGCCGTCCCTCCGAGCTTTTTCCGCCGTTTCCGCTGTCGGAGCGAGCAACCAACACGGTTCGAGCAACCAGCATCAAGTGCAGTCGGGGCACACAGCCCGGCGCACCCAGGAGTGAAAAAGCCATGGCATGGTATGCCTACTGCATCACCGAACGAAACGCCTTTCCTGAACTCTCCCGTCACCGCCGCCCCATGCCCCTCACCGGCATCCACGGACTCTTCGGCAACCAAAGCTTCTTCTTCCCCGCGGCCGATCTCGCCGTCATCGTCTCCGAGCACACCCCCGAGGACGCCGCCCGCCTGCTCGGCCCCGAAGGCCGGGACGCCGCCCGCGAGCACGCCGCCGTCATCTCCGGCTGCTTCGACAAGTCCACCGTCCTGCCCTTCCGCTTCGGCACCACCTTTGAGGACGACGATGCGCTCCGCCGCTCCGTCCGTTCCAACCAGCGCCACTTCATAGCCAACGTCGAGCGCCTACGCGGCATGGCCGAGATGCACCTCAAGGTCGTCGTCGACGATATCTGCCCCGAAACCAAGGGCCAGGGCCACACCCACCAGGCCGCCGGGCAGGAGTACCTCTCCCACCTCCGCGAGTCCGCCACCCGCCAGCGCGAGCGCCAGTCCAAGGCCCGCGCGCTCTCGCTCCAGATGCACCGCATGTTCCTGCCCATCGCCGAGGAGATCACCTGCAAGCGCATGGACTCCGGCAAGATGCTGCTGGACATCGCCCACCTGGTCGACAAGAAGACGGTCGAGCGCTACCAGAACAAGTACTCCACCGCCACGGCCGAGCTGAAGGACTGCGCCATGCAGCTCTCCGGCCCCTGGCCCCCCTACCACTTCGTCCACCGCGACCAGCGCGGCCACGCCTAACCTCTTTCCCACTTTTACGACGGCGACGAAACCTCGGGCTCACGCTTCCGTCGGCGCAGCACCGAGCTCCGCCGCCGCCGCCGGCCGCTGGCGTGGTCGATCTTGCGCCAGAAGCCCACAAAGTAGTCCACCGCGGAGATCACCGACACCACCGTCATCCAGTAGACCGCCGTCACCGCGATCAGGTGCACGCTCACCGGATACCAGCCGACGTACCATGTCGCCCAGCGGTGGTTCAGCACCGCCGCCACGATCGCCACGATCTGCGTCACCGTCTTCAGCTTGCCCAGGTCGCTGGCCTCGATGGTGAAGCCTTCGCTCGAGGCGATCGAGCGAAGCCCGCTCACCAGGAACTCCCGCCCGATCACCAGCACCGCGATCCACGGCCGCATCACCTCGGGGTTGTAGGCCACCAGCAGGATGAACGCCGTGGTCACCATGAGCTTGTCGGCCAGCGGGTCCAGCAGCATGCCCAGCGTAGTGATCTGCCCGCGCCGCCGCGCCAGGTAGCCGTCCAGACCGTCCGTGATCGACGCCAGGATGAAGATCGCCGACGCGAAGATCTCCTGCTCACCATGCGCGCCCTGCAGCGGAAAACGCGGGCTCAGCGCCCAGATCAGCAGCGGGACGCTGGCAATGCGGGTCAGCGTGATGGAGTTGGGCAGGTTCACAAGGGGCCGGGCGGGTGCAGTCGAAGAATACGACGATGCAATCGGGGGAGCAAACGGACGGTCTGAAGGTTTGACATACATACGTATGTATAGAAGTATGATTTAGAGGTGGTTTATGTCCTACGTTTCTCCTGAGACAGTCTGCTCCCCCAAAGGCGCGGTGGATGATGTTCGCGTGGTGTACGACAAAGGACCTCAAAACCAAAGTTGGTCGGTCGCCAGAATGCTCTGGAAAGGCAACGAAGCTGTCGGTATGCGTTGGAACGGCAACACGGACGACAACGGCATTGGAACGCCGCAGTCCCGTGGCATCGCCACATGGTTCATTGTGCCCGATGAGATCGCCGATGCGGTCCTCGAAGCGGCCGCGAAGCTGGAAAAAGGCAAGGATCAAGCCATCCTGCAAGGGTATCGAGAGATGGCCGCGGACCGTGAACGGGAAGAGGAAGCCTCTGCCTGGAGCGAGGCCATGATCGGGGACGCGCATTGAAGCGCGGCGAGGTCTACTGGCTCGCCTTCGATCCCTCGATCGGCGGCGAGATTCAAAAGACGCGCCCGGCAGTCGTCGTAAGCAACGACGCCGCCAACGCCGTCCTCAACCGTATGTTGGTCGTTCCGTTGTCCTCGCAGGTCGCCCGCGTCTATCCGGGCGAGGCCCTCGTTCAACTCAACGGCGAGACTCGCAAGGCCATGGCCGATCAGCTGACCACCGCCAGTAGGCAAAGGTTCCGGTCGCGCATCGGCTCTCTTGCACCCGAAGACCTCGCCAGACTCGAAGGCGCCATCCTCCTGCAACTCGGCATAAAGATGTAGCTCACCCGTTCCGCTCGGCGCCTCCGCTCAGGCGTACATCCCGCGCTGCCGGGTCGTGAACGCCACCCGGTCGATCGCCAGCATGTACGCCGCGATGCGGTTGTTCACGTTGTGTGCGATGGCGTACTGCAGCACGTCCTGGAAGCTGTCGATCATGATGCGGTCCAGCCGCTGGTTCACCTCGTCCTCGGTCCAGAAGTAGCCCATCCGGTCCTGCACCCACTCGAAGTAGCTGGTGGTCACGCCGCCGGCGTTGGCCAGGATGTCCGGAATCACGAAGATGCCCTTCTCCGCGAGGATGCGGTCGGCGTTCACCGTCGTCGGCCCGTTCGCGCCCTCGCACAGAATGCGGCACTGCAGCGCGCCGGCGTTCCGGCTGGTGATCACGTTCTCGGTCGCCGCCGGGATCAGCACATCGCAGCGTGTGGTCAGCAGCTCGTCCTGGTCGAACGCCTCCGCCCCGGCGAAGCCGTGGATGCTGCCGTGCCGCGCCTTCCATTCCAGCAGCTCGCTGATGTCGATCCCCCGCGGGTTGTACAGCGCGCCGTCGAACTCGCCGATCCCGATCACCTTGTAGCCCTTCTCCCACAGCAGCTTCGCCGAGTTCGAGCCCACGTTGCCGAACCCCTGCACGATCGCCGTCGTCTCCGCCGGCTCCATGTTCAGGTGCTTCAGCGCCTGGTCGGTCACCACGCTCACGCCGCGTCCGGTGGCCTCGCGACGGCCGCGGCTGCCGCCCAGGTTCACCGGCTTGCCCGTCACCACCGCGTTCACCGTCTGCCGCATGTGCATGGAGTAGGTGTCCATGATCCAGGCCATGGTCTGCTCGTTGGTGTTCATGTCCGGCGCGGGCACGTCCTTCTCCGGCCCGATGAACTCGATCAGCTCCGCCGTATAGCGCCGCGTCATGCGCTCCAGCTCGCCCTGGCTCATCGTCTTTGGATCGCAGATCACGCCGCCCTTGGCCCCGCCGAAGGGGATGTTCACCACCGCGCACTTCCAGGTCATCCAGCTGGCCAGCGCGCGCACCTCGTCCAGGCTCACGTCCGGCGCATAGCGGATGCCGCCCTTGCAGGGCCCACGCGAGTTCGAGTGCTGCACCCGGTAGCCGGTAAACACCTCGATCCGGCCATCGTCCATCTGCACCGGGATGTGCACGATAATCTCCCGCGTTGGATACCGCAGCACCTTCCACACGCCGGGGTCCAGCTGCAGCCGCCGCGCGGCCTCATCGAAGCGCGCTGCCTGCGCCTCCCATGGATTGGTCTCCCGCTCCATCGCCTTAGCTGTCGACGCCGGCGTCGCGGCCTGCGTTTCCAGTGCTTCCATCGTATGTTCCTTCTCTCGTCCCAGCGTCGGCAGCGCGGCCAGCGCCCCGCCCGACGGTATCAGTGTCTCTTCGGCCATCTCTCTACCTTCTTTCGGCCACCTGCCATTGGACGCAGATGCACCTTCCAGGTCGCGTCAAAGCGGCGTCAAAACCACGAGACTATGCCGCTCTTGATACCCTGACAAAGCCATGCCCCGCGCTGCCCACTCCGCCACCACGCCTACCCTGCGCGACTTCCAGCGGCTGGCCCGCGCCCACTCGCTGGTCCCGGTTACCCGCACCGTCGCCGCCGACCTCGAGACCCCCGTCTCCGCCTTCCTCAAGGTCGCCGCGCTCGAGCCCGAGGCCTTTCTGCTCGAGTCCGTCGAGGGCGGCGAGCACGTCGGCCGCTACACCTTCATCGGCCTCCGCCCCTACCGCCGCATCTCCGCCGGCCCCCACGCGCCCGGCCACATCGCCGTCACCGAAGGCCGCCGCCGCCTCACCCGGCCCGGCGACATCTTTACCGAGCTCAAGCGCGCGCTCGCCGGCCACACCCCCGCCCGCCTGCCCGGCCTGCCGCCCTTCACCGCCGGTGCCGTCGGCTTCTTCAGCTACGACGTCGTCCGCACCATCGAGACGCTGCCCGCCCTCGCCGCCGATGAGCTCAAGGTGCCCGACGCTCACCTCATGTTCTTCGACGAGGTGCTCGCCTTCGACCACGTCAAGAAGGCCATCCACCTCATCGTCACCGCCGGCGCGCGCAAACGCCTCCCCAGAACCGAAAAACTGGCAACTGGAAAACTGGCAACTGGCAACTGGAAGAGCAACAAAAATCTGGGTGCCCCACATCCGGAGTCCCCGGCGAGCGCGTTTGCTCGCGGGGGTGAAGATCTCGATCCTGAGATGTGGGTTTCTACAAACGCAGCCTACGCCGACGCAACCCGCCGCCTCGACCGCCTCGAACGCCTGCTCGCCGCGCCGATCCCGCCCTCGCTCGCCAAGCCCAAACCCGGCAAAGCCGCTACAGGCAAGCTGAAGCTCATCCCGCGCACCTCGCCGCGCGCCTTCCTCAAGGCGGTCGCCAAAATCAAGGACTACATCCTCGCCGGCGACATCTTCCAGTGCGTCCTCTCGCAGCGCTTCGACTGCACCCCCGGCGTCGACGCCTTCTCCATCTACCGCTCCCTGCGCATCGTCAACCCCTCGCCGTACATGTACTTCCTGCGCTTCCCGAAGCCAGGTTCAAGGGCCCAGGGCCCAGGGTCCAGCAAGCTTTCTGGACCCTGGACCCTGAACCCTGGACCCTCGCCCCTCTGCCACATCGTCGGCAGCTCGCCCGAGATGCTCGTCCGCGTCCGCGCCGGCGAGGCCAGCCGCATCGAGTACCGCCCCATCGCCGGCTCCCGCCCCCGCGGCAAGGACGAGGCCGAGGACCGCGCCCTCGAAGCCTCCCTCCGCGCCGACGCCAAAGAGGTCGCCGAGCACGTCATGCTCGTCGACCTCGGCCGCAACGACCTCGGCCGCGTCTCCGAGTTCGGCAGCGTCAAGGTCGGCGAGCTCATGTTCGTCGAGCGCTACTCGCACATCATGCATCTGGTCAGCGCGCTCACCGGCACGCTCCAACGCGGCCTCGCCCCGCTCGACGCCCTGCGCGCCTGCTTCCCCGCGGGCACCCTCTCCGGCGCTCCCAAGATCCGCGCCATGGAGATCATCGAGGAACTCGAACCGGCCCGCCGCGGCGTCTACGGCGGTGCGATTATCTACGCCGATTTCTCCGGAAATTTAGACAGCTGCATTGCGATCCGCACGCTGTTCATGGACGGCGAGCAGGGCCACATCCAGGCCGGCGCGGGCATCGTCGCCGACTCCGTCCCCCAGACCGAACACGAAGAGTGCGCCAACAAAGCCAAGGCTGTCGTGCGTGCCATCGAACGCGCCCGCAGTCTTTAGCAGCGTTTACTCATCGTCTCCGTGCCGCAAGGCCAACCAAATCCCAAACGCGGCCTCGGCGGC
>Ga0116230_10004189_pt1 | contig 14134 bp, 11 predicted proteins | sample S1TSphfallax_3_FD_88678 | JGI IMG/M metagenome (GOLD analysis project Ga0116230, IMG submission 88678) | Host-associated microbial communities from peat moss isolated from Minnesota, USA - S1T2_Fd - Sphagnum fallax MG | ecosystem: Host-associated > Plants > Peat moss > Unclassified | place...
ATGCAAGTACTACGTGAGTTTCATTGATGACCACACAAGGAAGGTGTGGGTCTACTTCATGAAACACAAAGGTGAAGTGTTTCAACATTTTTTGAATTTCAAAGTAATGGTGGAGAAGGAGAAGGGTGTGAGCATCAAGTGTTTAAGGTCTGATGGAGGGGGAGAGTACTTTTCAAATGAATTCAATGAGTACTTGAAGGAACATGGAATTTAAAGGAAGTACTCATGTAGTTACTCCCCACAACAAAAATGGAGTTGTTGAAAGGAAAAACAGGCACATTGCGAAAATAGCACGTGCCATGTTGAATGAAAGGAATTTGCCAAATTACTTTTGGGTTGAAGCAGTAGCAACTACAGTCTATATCACGAATCGAACACCCACAACAATAGTTCATGGCATGACACCTAAAGAAAAATTCACAAGCAAGAAACTAGATGTCTCACACTTTAGAGTGTTTGGTTGCATTGCATATGTGCATGTTCCTGATGAAAAGAGATCAAAACTAGATCCAAAAGTTGAAAAATGTATCTTGATTGGATATTCCTTAGAACAAAAAGAATATAGATGCTTCAACCCTTCCACTCGGAAGTTGCAAGTGAGTAGAGATGTTGTGTTTGATGAGATGGTTAGCTGGTACCCACCACTGAAGATAGCAGAAGATGGAGAGGCTACAAATGGTGATGTTCCATCAAATGTGGAACAAGAATCACAATTAATTAGTGGACCACAAAAGTTTTCAATTACTGGGTCCAATAGCATTCCATGGAAAGGAAGATTAAAATCTTCAAACATTGTAGATGGTAGTTCTCAAACATCATCTAGAAATCCTCATGTAGATGATGAATCAAGTGATTTAGAGAAGAACGTGAGTGAAGAATCAAGAATCCTTTTAGTTATTACTCCCGGAGCTCGGATGGCCAAGAAAGTTTTGAAAATTCCCAACAACAACAATGGAGTATGAATATTCACACAAGTCAAGTACCTTATACAAAGACTCACATATGATGGCTTTGTAACTCATCATTACGCATACATGGTGAGAATCATACAAGAGGTTGAACCCATTTGTTTTGAACAGGCGGTTGGAAACCCTAAATGGGATAATGCCATGGCTGAAAAGATGGCGACGTTGGATGCTAATGTTACTTGGGAGTTGGTAGCTTTACCAAAGGTTTTAGAAAGCAATTGGGTGCAAATGGGTGTACAAAGTCAAACACAATGCAGATGGATCTGTGAATAGATACAAAGCAATATTGGTGGCCAAAGGCTATGCCCAAATTTATGGCATAGAATATGAGGAGACCTATAATCCAGTTGCCAAAATGACAACTTTAAGAACAATCATTGTTATGCTAGTAGCAAAAGGATGGTCGTTACATCAAATGGATGTAAATAATGCTTTTCTTCATGGAGATTTACAAAAAGAAATGTAAATGGAATAACCACCAAGTTATGTGGACCAAACACGTCTTAATTTGGTTTGTAGGTTGAAGAAAGCTTTGTATGGTTTGAAGCAAGCACTTAGAGCTTGGTCAGACAATATAGGTCAGTATCTTGTCACAAGTGGATTTCAAACATCCAATGCAAATTTTTCAATATATGTGAAAAAAAAAGATCATGGGATTGTTGTCATAGTCATCTATGTTGATGACTTGATTATCACAAGAGATAGTGATGCTGACATCTTTGATTTGAAGAAGTTTTTGAAGCAAAAGTTTGAGATGAAGGATTTGGGAGAGTTGCATTATTTCCTCAGCATTGAGGTAATCCAATCCATGAAAGGGATATGGTTACTACAAAGGCAATATGCCTTGAACAAATTGTCCGAATATGGGATGACGGGTTGTAAACCCATTTCAATTCCATTGGAGCAAAATGTGAAGCTAAATGTAGATGAAGGAGACTTTGTGGAGGATACCACTATGTATAGATGCATAGTGGGGAGTTTGAATTACATGACCATCACAAGGCCAAATTTGAGTTATGAAGTTGGAGTGGCGAATCAATTCATGCAAAGACCATGGAAGCCACATTTGGATGCAATGAGGTGTGAGTCATGGATTATAATACCACAAATTGTTAAGCTTTAGTTCCATAGTTTTTTTTAATGTTAATGATTTGAATCCTGATAAACCTCCAAGTAATAATTATTAAAGTTGAATTAGCCTTTGGATATTTTAGCGTAAAATACTCTTTTATTTAAATTGATGTAAGGCTTAGTTAATCTTAGGACCGAGTAACCTTTTAAAGTATTATCCTTTTATGTTGTAGAGAGGTGAAAGGGGATGTAGAATTAAATGGGATTTTATTGATATATTGGGAATACAAACCCATAATTAACAATAACATTTTGCCATGACAATATTAAGTTAGCCTGTAAAATAATCTTCATGCACGAATGATGTACTTGAAAGATTTTAAAGATGCAATCCTAATACATATTTATTTAGTCTTCATTTCTATCAAACTCTTAAATAGAATCAAAATCAAACTTAAGTATTAACATTTCCACTTGAGTGGCCTCCGGTGAATTACAACTTAGTAAACAACTTTAAAGGGATAGATCACAATTGCAAAAACTCTAGAATGTGATGAATGGTGCGAGTTAAGTATTCGGATTGATGCTCCATGGAAAGGGGGTTGATTGGGCCTCACAGCCAACGATAATGGCCATCACTAAGAACCTAAGTTCGACAATGAAAACGAACATCATCGTCTTCACATTGACACTCTTCAAACCTTTCTGGTGTTGCTCCACTCGCAGGGAAAGATTTTAAATAGATTGCTAAGGCATGCGAATTAGGAGATAATCGACGATCCCATGTCGAACGATCGACTCGAGTGCGCACCACTTTTTTGGACAATTTTTATTTGCATGATCGTTTAGAGACATTCACGTCAAGTGGTGCTTCTTCAAGCTCTTCTGTTTCCAGTACTGAAATTGGAAGATTCGAGGGTGTAGTGACATCATCCGCCATGACTAAATTCTCACATGCATCAACAAAAACCAAAAAGGTAGCACAAACAATGTGGTACTTACGTTCAAAGGGGGTTGAGGTTTTTTTATTTAACAAATTAGGGTAGGCGTAAGGTGTGGGAGTAATGATGGAACCTCATGAAAACTCGAACATCCTAGATCTAATGGATTCATCGAACCCTAATTTTGACAATGGATCTAGAAATATGTGAAGGTTTTTGTGATGCAAATTTTAATTCTAATTTATTGTGTACTACATAGTTAATTAGTGCATGGAAGAAAAAAATAAGTAGGGGATATCAAAAGAGTAAATGGTATGCAGGGATGTTACTTCAATCATTGAATTGATTTAATCAAGTAAAGACTCAAGTATGTTTATTTGTTACTACCGATAAATTGTCCTAGTAGTTAGTTACTTGAAATAATTAGGATGAAGAAGTAGGATGTGAGGGTCAACGGACGAAAAGGATAAGGATCAAGCTCAAGAACTTCATCAATATATCCAAGATAAGGGAAAGGATGAATCCTCCAATCCCATTAATCATGAGGATTGTCATCTTATTTGATTGGACGATGGAATTTTTTTGGTGTCTCATTAGGCCCAAGAATTTTCATTCTAAAATCAATTGGAGGGCAAATCATTCTCAATTCTCGTTGGCTCTTAAAGGATGAGGAGACCATTGATTGGAAGGGAAGATTTCGAAGCTTCCATTGGGCAAGGGGAACAAGTTCAAGGAAAGGTCATGGAGGCTTACCAAGGGAGAGGGAAGTCTCTAGGGTGAGAAAAAGGTGTTGTTCATGAGAGAGATGTGTGCAAGAATTAATCATGGAAAGATTTCCATGACAAAGCCTCTGGAGTTTTATCTCAAATAATTGTTCCTCCCAAATCCACCGTTGGATTTATGTCAAACTTTAAACAGTTCTTGTTTAGGAGGTGTAAAAGGTTCTTTACAAATTTCAACATCATTGGTTTGGTTGTAAGGGAGTGACACTTGCCGGAAGTGGAGGGTGTTGTAGTGGAATGCATGGAAGGATTTCCATGATAATGCCTCTGGAGTTTTATTTCAAATAGTTGTTCCTCCCAATCCACTGTTGGACTTGTGTCAAACTTAAAATAGTTCTTGTTTAGAAGGTGTAGAAGGTTTTCTCCAAATTTCAACATCATTGGTTTCGTTGTAAGGGAGCTACACTTGTCGGAAGTAGAGGGGGTTGAATTGTTTTTTTTTTCCCCTCAAGCTAAGCAAAGTGATTCTTAGTCCCAAGGATTAACTCTGGATCAAAAAAAAAAAACTTATAAGATTTTGTAACATGGTTCCTTTTAGATTAGCTTGTTAAAAAACCAATGCATGTTAGATTAGGAGGTTGTATGTAAATGTTATGATGAATGGAACAAGAGGGGTTCAACCATCAAGCGTGACATTGAATGAACATCAACATAATGCCCCTTCAAGTTCCATCATGGTGAGTTACGATTCTCCCACAATGTCTTTGTATCTTCTAAGTGGACACAATGCATTAGATTTTTAATGAACTTCATTGCATTACATTGAACCACCTTACTTGTTAGACTACAACTACATAGTAGTTCCACTTCCAAGCAGGTTTTGTGAGTGTATATCTTCATGTTGAAGGTGTGCAAGAATGCTTCACATGAGGTGCATACTAAGGTACATAAAACATACTTTGCATTGTGGAATTTTTTATGAAGCCAAGAGCTAATTACAAATACATGGATACACGGATGCTAATTAGGTTGACAATGTTTCAAATAGAAAATCAACTAGTGGTTTCATGTTTTTTTTGGAAGTGGTGTTGTTAGTTGGAGCAGTAAGAAACAACCAATAGTTGCATTATCAAGCACATAGGCAGAATATAGAGGCGCAACAATTGCTACATGTGAAATAGTTTGGTTATAGAAACTACTCTCAAATTTGGGACAATCAGGGGATGCTCTTGTTGTCATTTATTGTGATAACATCAGTAGCATACTACTTGCTAATAACCTAATCTATCGTGCTAGGACAAAGCACATTGAAGTGCACTACCACTTTATTAAAGAAAAAATTATAGCAAAAGAAATTGACCTTATTCATGTCAGTACTAAAGATCAATCTATTGACATTTTCACAAAGGCTTTAGGTACAGACAAGCTAAAAAAGTTTCGAAAAATGTTTGGTGTACTATAAGTGGATTTGAGCTTGAAGGGGAATGTTGAGAATTCAAGCTCAACTAGTTAGGTTTCATTAGTCACTGGAGTTGTGAAAGTAAGTAATTTACTTTCACAAGGTTTAATTACTTTCTTTATTTATATTAGTTTGGTTATTTGTGGTTTGGTCTTGTAGTTAAATGTCTTGGTGTTGATGGTTTGTTTCTTTTTTTTTCATTACACAAGTTTGTGTATTTCATGTGACAAGAACCTTGAGGAGTTTTTGATGTTATGTTTTGTGTTGTGAGCATCATGTTATAGTTTCCTTTCAATAAAGTTCTATGTTTGCACTTGAGTAGATCTCCTATTTGTTATCATGGTTTCTATGTTAAAATTTTCCATTTCACAAAATAAAGTTATTTATTTATGTTGTTGCAAAGTTTTTTTCTTCATACCTATTGTGACTAAACGAATATATGGTTATAATCCATATTTGAAAACAATAGTTTAAAAAATATCTATTGTCTTCCATTGAAGATTATTGGCCAACTTCAATAATCTCTCATAATAAACTTCCATTCTTTCATTCTTTTCATGCTTCATATTTTTCAATTAAAAGTAAACTTGTTCATCATTTTGAACTTTTATGTACCTCTTACAAAAAGCCAACTATAATTATGCAAAAAATATAATTTGGGTAATCTCCCATATAATTATTACACTAGTTAGACATAATATCTTTAAAGTTAAAATTGAACATATTAACAATTTATGCATTATTTGTTTCATTATTTGCTCTAATAGTAACTTTAAATACTCTAACATGAACATTTGGGTCAAAATCTTTAACATATTCTGGATAATTAAGTGACCAACGATAAGGTTTATTTGGTGGTAATGGTGGCTTGCTTGGATTCACCATTGGTAATCCAAAATATCTTGGAGGTTCTGGTGGTCCTAGTGGATTTAAGTCACATCCTCTAGATCTAATGGCTGACTAACAAAAGTTAAATTCACTTCTTTGGGTATATTTTCATGCAAACTCACAAATTATGTTGTTCTTGGAGTTTTCGTTTTGGATCTCACACCATCAACAATATGAATTGGTGTTAAAACAAATAGAGGTTTAGTAATTGTAATTATGGACTCGGGCATTACCACATAGTATAATGGCATAAATCTTACTGGTTCCAGTCTAAAATTTTAAGTTCTTACATAGGTAACTCCAATATGATTTTGATGCAACAAACTTGGTATAAGAGCTACAAAAACACATACTACATCTACCATATTTTAAACTTTCATTTCCACTTTATTTTATTTCCAAATATGTTTTTTGAATTTATTTGAAATTTTGACCCTCTCATGGTACAAATCTTCTAGCTCAATATGTCCATGTTTCCTTACTCTTGTAGGTTCTGGATTCAAATTTTGGAAATGCTCAACAAATCTTTGCTTCACATTATTTTCAATAAATGGACACTCATTGATTTGATGTCCAATTTGATGGCAATATGTGCAACGTGGAAAATTTAGTCTTGGAACTTTATTCACACTATGAATCCCTCTATTCCAATCCCTTGGAACTCCTTTAACTATGTTTCCATTCTACTAGTTAAATTTGGGTTCGTTATATCTCGCTCTTACAACCACATGAACACATTTTGCCACTATCGGTTCTGCTCTTGGTAAGACTATAGTTTCTTGTCAAGTTATAAATATTGGGTCAACTCCTCGGGACATTCTAATACACTAAGTTGCAACTTCTTATTCCATGACATAATGAATCGAAGGTTCAAAATTATGAATTCTTTATTCAAACTCTTCATTCTCTTGACTATCTCAATAATAAGGAGGTGAAGCAAATTTGTACCTTGGTATTATTTCCTTCCTTCCTAACCTGTTGAATCTTTGTTCTTCTTCTTGAATAAAAGCTTCAAAGGTATGTTGTTACATTAAATATGTTGAATCTAGCATAACTTTTTATCAAGGTTCAAATTCCTGATTCCTTCCTCTAAACTCAACCTGTGAGTTTACATTTTCAATTTAACGTTCTTCCCTCCTATAAATTTGCAGCAAACTGTTGGTGCGCCTTTGTGCTTCACTAGTTTGCACTTCACAAAAAATAATCAATTTTGCATGAGGTGTTTTGTGGCCTACAAGTCTCTCTTTTGTCCTTGGATGTTTCTATTTTGTCTGAGAAACTCTTTTAGGTGTTTCAAACCATTGATCTACTTGATCTGCACTCAGATTACTACTCATGGAAGTGCCATTTTCCACTTGTTCATGTAAGACAAATTGATTTAATTGTCTCTTCAAACTTCTAGTTACAATTATATTTTCCATTTCTCCACATCCTAATTCAAATTTGAACAAACTTCTACATTACAAAATCTTCAGAATTAGCTACTCTATTTAGATCTGCACCCTAAACAAAAAACTATGATCAAGATTTGAAAAATATGCAAAAAACAAAACTAAAGTTTACAATCTATCTATAAAAGTAAAATTTTCAACAAAACACAAACAACATTCTAAAATTCATTGTAAATTTAAGCCTTGGGATGGTCACCAAATGGTAAATATAAAATCTTTAATCCTATATTTTGGTCAAAAATATGGACGAAAATGCAATAAAACTAATATTAACTAAGAATGTTCATTCATATCTACTTAAAACTAGTTTCAAAATTCTAATCCACTAATGAAAATATGATAAAAACACCAAACCACCAAACTCCAACTATGAAAACAAAGCTTTTATAAGAATCAAAATGTATTTCTGTCATACTCCATTAAAGTTCCATGTTTTACAATGATATAATGGGGTCCCATCTCTTCTCTCTTCTTTCAAGAGATATCCTCCACAAAAAATAGTCTTATGTTCCATTTAAATTCAAATGGTGATAAAAACTATTTAATTTAACTAATAATTCTTAAAACGATAACTAAATAAATAGAATTATGCCAATTAATAATTACCCCATGTAACTATTCCTTTAATATATGCATGAACATATTTCTGCATTACTTGGTTTGTTGCTCCAATTAGATGTTCATGCACCACCCCATTCCTATTAACAACAACAATATCTAACACATTGTTCATTGGGTTTATAACCTCATGCACCTCACTTGGCACCAAATTATTTGCAACCACTAAGACTCCAAGTTTTTATGATAAAGTCTTGTTCATGCCAATCAACATGTTCATGGTTGGTTGCAATTGATTAATTGAAACTATCACTTCAACTAATTTTCAATAATCTTCATCTTGCTTTCTAACACACCCCTAAACTTTTTGAAAGACTCAAATGCAAGTCTCAAAACAAAAACAACGAAAAAAGGAGTTAAGGTACGCTCCATTACTTGCTACACTTTAGGGGTAAGAGTGGTGTGCTAGAGCTTTGGGATGGGGATTATAATGAGTGGCAAGCGGGTCAATTATTCATATGGATTTGCACAAATTAAACAAGTTGGTTAGTGCATAGTTAGAGCATTTTTGGTGCACGAACTCACCACAAGCATACATGGACACACATGATTCACCATGGCCTAGACTTAAGGGAAGCCACCACCTTCCCCCTTATATTATTCTCTACGACGACCCATAGGGGTTGCACCCAAATGTCATTTTTTTTGGGACTCTCAAGTTAGGAGTCTTGAAATTCCTAAAATTAAAACTCCCACCATTTTGAAGGCCCATAGCTTCTTGTGCAAACCTCTGATTGAGTTGAAGTTTTAAAACAAAGTTATAGCCCTTGTTGAGAGCTTTTCAACAATATGTGGCATGCCATCTGCACACATGTAATTTAGGGCAATTTTAGACTTTCAATTATTGGGAGTCAAATTGACACTTTGACTCTTGGCCCTTCTTTTGGCCATAACTTGTTTTATAAGTACTCAAATGGATCATGTGAACCCATTTTAGTCATCTATGTTTTAAAAGCTTATCAATTATATAACAAAGTCTTTAATCTAATGAGTTTGGCCCCTCAAATTGCTCTATGAAGATTCATGACTTCATAGGGACTTTAATTCCCAAAGTGGGAGTCCATTTGGGAGTGTGGGGGTTCATTCCCTCACATTCTTTCGCACTCCCAAGAGTGTGAATGTGACTCTTAGGTTACATTCTTAGCTTGCACCTTTCTATGCCCTTGCTTTAGTTGTGAGCCGAAGGTTAGGGTTGTGAAACTTTTGATCAACTGCACCTCCTTAACTTAGCATGCCTTCCACCTTTCCATAAAGATCCATAATAGTCCTTTCCCAATGTCCTACACTCAACAAAAATGTGAGGTTCATTTTTGTTTATATACATAAAGCCATGTTATAAATTGCTACAATAACAATTAATATAAGTTTTAAGGTACTAAAGCTTGTCTAGTATGTAAACCCACTAAAACATATAGAGTCGTAAAGGACAATTATTATAAACCACGAGCTTCAGAAACAATACCACAAATGCAATGCTCTTAATATGAACAGTCCCTGACATCTCTTTCAATAGTGGTTGTCGTCCATGGTTTCTAATATATACCACGCCATTTAATAATTTAGTTAGTTTAAGAAACCATTCCATATACCCAATTGTCCTAATTACAAAACCATAACAAAATTGCGGACCATATCATGTATAATTTTTAGAACATGACCTCACTAGGGGCCACGACAATACTAATGTTGGTTTAAATATAGATTTGGCAAAATTTATTTTAATTCAAATCATAAACATTTTGAATTGCCCAACAACAACAACTAAAACAGTGCCACATTCCACCATTAACATGCAATTTGAACTCATAGAAAGGTGGGATTAACACATATTTTATAGAATAGCAATGCATACATTGTAATGTTTTTTATGGTTTTGGACTTTAAATAATAAGGTTTAAACAAATCACTCACTATTGGACCGCCGTGACCTAATTTTGAAAGGTTTTTCACTATTGCATGAATTACAACCATCTATCCCCACCTTTGAACAAAGTCTGGCCCTATCTAGTATTTAACCAATGCGTCCCACATTACAAGTGTATAGTTGTCTAGCCTAGATTCACCTACCCATAATTCCATTCCAACTAACCAATTTAGTGCCAAAACTTGAATGTAAACATGAAGATAAAAACTGACCAAACGCACATTCCTTTATCTCAATCTCTTATAATAGGATATAAATAAGCATAGTGCATAACTTTTAAGGCCTAGACACCCAATCCCCAAAACCTACTTCATGGATTTGTAGCCACTTGGCTCACCGTGTCTTCAAAATCCTACCAACCATAGCTTGCATGTGTTTGAAGTCCAAATGCACGGTGTGTAATCAAGTTGTACTTCCAACTTCTCCTTCATCATTTCCAACCATTCCATGATTTGACCATCTATTCTTCTACTCAAATCCAAAAATGTAGAACATGGCATTTAATTGTTGATAACCATGTATTATGATTTAACATTAATGGGAATCCATCCTCATTAACCATGATGACCAATTTCACATCTTGGGGATCCTCATAGGCATAACATCTCTTTCCAATAAGGTTGTTTTTGTTCCAACACAATTTTGTTTGCCACTACAATAAAACTTGTTTGCCAAAACCTTACTATTGTGCAACTAGAGGCCCTAAAATAATTAGTTTACAACTACACTACTACTATCATGTGGAAATATAACTAATTAATAAATAAAATGCCACGTCATAAAATTGCGGATTTGTGTTATAATTTCAAGTGAGTTGTAAATGGGACATCTATATGGTGCAATGTATGCATTTTACATATGCGCATAGTCAACTAGGTTTGACTTTTTGACAAGTTACACTTTAGTTGCAACTTGTAATTACATCACAAATGTTGAATTGTCAATGGCCAATCAACCACTATGTTGTAATTAGTATTCATCATCAACACATGATTGTGCCACATGGGTGCATTCCCACCACCCATTTTTATCACACTTACAAGTACTTGTCAACTAGTCATGTCACCAAGGTGCCATTATAGAAATAATTGAGCTCATTGGACTAATTTTATAAAAAAAGTAATTATATGAATTAATTAATCATATCGTGCTTCAAAATTAATATTAATTTAGATAATTCTCAATAACTCTAATAACGTATAAATTATATAATGTTGTAACTTGAAATGTTCAAATATGCAACAACTAAGTATCAAGTATATTAATGAATAATACAACTAGTTGGGAGTTACAATACCATTATTAAATATATGTTCATTACTTTGGGACTCGAATGCTCAACTCACTTATAATTAGTTGTCAACTATGTGGCAATTCATAATATGAAAAGGCTTACAAACTATGTATTTCATTGAAATTGTAGATATGCAGGTTTGAAGTTGGACTATAATTGACGCAGCCACAAATTCCTTATAAGATTCAAATGCAAGTCCAAAGGTGAAAACAATGGAAGAAGGAGTGGGGATACACTCTTTAACTTGTAGCATTTTGGGGGTAAAAAAGGCATGTTGGAGCTTCGGGATGGGGACTAGGACGAGTGACAAACATGTGAACTATTCACATGGGCCTACATAATTCAAACAACAAGTTCATTACTGCTTAGTTATAACATTATTGGTGCATGGACAAACCGCATGTATACATAAATTCACAACACTCACCACAACTTAGACTTGGGGGAAGCCACCACCTTCCCCCTTATAATATTCTTTATGCCTAACCATGAGGGCTACACTCGAATGTCATTAAATTTTCAAAATTGGGACTCTTAAAACTTTGGAGGCCCATACTTTTTTTGGTAGATCTTCGATTAGGGTGAAATCTAAAAAAAAATAATAGCCATTGTTGAAAGATTTTCAACAATATGTCGCACATCACCTATACACAAGTAAATCAAGGCGATTCACGACTTTTAGTGCTTGGGAATCAAATTGCCAATTTGACTCCCAGCCCTTTTTTTGGCCATAACTTATGTTTTAAGTACCCAAATGGGTCATGCGAGTCCATTTTAAACATCTACGTTTCAAGAACTTTTCAATGGTATAAATAAATTTTCAATACAATGAATTTTGACCCCTTAAATCACTTTATGAAAATTTGGAAGTCCATAAGGACTCTAACTTTTAAAATGGGAGCCCACTTGGGAGTGCGTGGGCTCGTTCCTTCACACTCTCCTACAATCCTATGAGCATAAAATGTGACTCTCAGGCTTCATTCTCAGCCACACTTTTGCAAACATTTGATTTAATTGCAAGACCAAGGCTAGGGTCATAACAACAATGGTCCATAAATATCCATAAATATCCAATTTTTTAAATTTTGGATGTAAATATATAAATCCTTGCTTTTACACCTCAAAAATTCCTAGGGTAAATGAGCAAGTGTGGAATTGATAAGAATCAATTCCTTTGTTGATAACTCCTTGGCCCCCACAAGGTTTGTTTCTCAGGGCATCAATGGGTGTGTTATGGGTGTATTTAGCCATGGTCCACCATCATCAATTCAACTTGAGTTGGAAAATCTATCCATTGTGATGTGGGATAATTGAGGTTCTTTGTGGACCACCACTTTCCAATTTGTGGTTTGTTCATCATCAAGGAAGAATACTTGTTGGACTTGGGTAGGAAAAATAAATGGCTTTTTGTCCTCCACCATCATGTATCAAAAAATTTGCAAGTAAGAATCCCACTTCATCTCGTTTATAAGTAGGATTACCCCTCACATCATTTTTGTTTCGAACCCATGCACATTGCATGAGAATGATCAGAGTTGAAATTAGGCCATACCCTAATTTTATTATGTCATTTAAAACATCGACATATTTTACCGATGCATGTTCATCTCCCATGTGTGCTAGCCATTGGCCAAAAATTGATGCCACCCCATAATCAAAATTAACCATGCCTTTCATATTGCAATCATTCACCCGAAAGTGATTACCACATGCCTTCAATGACATGCCCCAAACTTTTCAAAAGACCCAAAGGTGGGTCCTAGAGTGAAATAACGAAAAAAGAAGAGAGTTGGGGCACATTCCTAAACTTGTAGCATTTTGGGGTAGGAGGGCATGTTGGAGCTCTGAGATGGGACTAGGATGAATTCACAAGTAAGAGTTTAAGATGGGATCAACCTACAGCCAAGAAAAGAGGGTAGTTAGTGCAAGTTGAATGGAAATGGTGCAACAAACTTAGTAGGGACAACCTCAAGCATGAGCTTTACACGGCCCACAACCTTTGGGAGGAGGCACCACTCCTTTCCTTATATATACTTTGTGCCTCTTCACAAGGACTACATCCAAATGTCATTTTTCCTTGGGACTTTTGTTGTCCCAAAACTTTGGACGTTCATATCTTTCTTAAATCAAGTTTTCTTTTAGAGTGTAAGAAAAATTTCTTATAACCCTTCAAAATATATTTCCAATGGTGTATAACACGCTCCAATTGGACCTCATTTGACCCTTGTTTTCAAGGGATTTATGGTCAGAAGTCAAATTCTCAATTTCACTCTTGCCCCTTCTTTTGATCATAACTCATGCAAATCAGGTCTAAATGACCAATGAAAGGGCACTTTGAGGATCTAAGCTTTAAGACCTTTTTAATGGTATCCTATGAGCCCAATTTGGTGTTTGTTTGCCTTTCCAACCAAGGCTCTGAACATTCATAACTCCCGCATGAGTGCAACTCCCAAAGTGGGAATGCACTTGGGAGTCATTGGGCTTCATCCTTTGCATTCTCCCCCATTTGTGAAAGTGTGTTTCACACCTAAAAACACTCTTGGCCTCATGGGCATTTACATTTCACATTTTGTCGCAGACCCAATGTTAGGGTCATGACATTCAACCTTTGGTACCTCAAAGCTTTTGTTGATGGTGGGAGATTCAATCACTAGTAGAAATCTGTGATTTTGCAACCAACGAATTTGTGACTAGTTGCGACTATTTGACATTTACAACTACTCTTGGTTATATCTACAACTACTGTTTGCATTTGAAGCCGCTTGCAACTACTCTACGACTAACTTACGACTAATGGA
>Ga0116230_10004190_pt1 | contig 14130 bp, 14 predicted proteins | sample S1TSphfallax_3_FD_88678 | JGI IMG/M metagenome (GOLD analysis project Ga0116230, IMG submission 88678) | Host-associated microbial communities from peat moss isolated from Minnesota, USA - S1T2_Fd - Sphagnum fallax MG | ecosystem: Host-associated > Plants > Peat moss > Unclassified | place...
TCGGCCGATAAACATTCCCCACCGACTAATTATGGCTGGGGTGGAAGGATTATTCGGCCCTACGGGCCTCACCCCTGCGGGGCCGCCCTGCGGGCGTTATCCTTCCACCAAGCTAGCTCATCCTCTAGAAACCTTTCCGATCGACGAGCAAACCAAACCATCTAACCTTGGCTGGGGTGGAAGGATTCGAACCTCCGAATGGCGGGATCAAAACCCGCTGCCTTACCGCTTGGCGACACCCCAACTTGAAATCAAGAGTCAGCGATCCTCGCAAGCAAGGGCGAGTCGTTCAAACCGCAAACCACGAACGCATCGAACTCGGCCGGCAGCTTACGCACTATTTCGCAGCCGCGATCCCTCGTTTCGACTTCGACGAAAACGCATGCCCCGGTACCGGTCAGGCGCGGCGTGCCGAATTCGGCCAGCCAATCCAGCGCCCGCGCGACTTCGGGATAACGGCGCCGCACCACGGCGATGCAATCATTCCGCCCACCCGAGCCCAGGAAACCGTCAATTGTGATGGGCGGGGAATTTCTTGTCAATTCAGGGTCCCGGAACACGTCCGCGGTGCCGACAAATACATTCGGCTTTACAATCAGATAGTTAGCTTCCGCGGGCGCAAACGGGCCGAGCAGCGGCGTCAACCTCTCTCCCACCCCCTCGGCCCACGCTGCGCGCCCGTGCACGAAAACCGGCACGTCGGCCCCCAGTTTGAGCCCCAGGCTCGCCAACTCTGCAACGGACCAATCCAGGTGCCACAGCCGGTTCAAAGCCACGAGGCAGGTCGCCGCATCGGAACTGCCACCGCCCAACCCGGCACCCATCGGAATGCGCTTGACGACATCGATGTCGGCACCCAGCGGGCTGCCGCTGGCCGCTTTGAGCATGCGTGCGGCGCGAACGCACAGGTCCGATTCGGCGTCGACACCCGCCGCTCCCCGGGCGCGGTGAATCTCCCCGTCGGAGCGCACACGGAGAAGAATGTCGTCGCACAAATCGACGAATTGAAAACACGTTTGCAGTTCGTGATAGCCATCGGGTCGACGACCGACGATGTGCAGAAATAAATTGAGCTTGGCCGGCGCCGGCCACGCCCGAGCTGCTGCGCCCAAGCCGGTCACTTGATCCCACTCCAGTGATCGACGGCAATCTTCACACGCACGCCCTCGCGACTCACCACCAAATGTCCCGGCAGAAGATCCCCCGCAATCGTCGAGTACCGATCGTAGCTCACAGTCCATCCCGCCTGGGTCAGCTCGAGCGCGCGATCCTGACCGTTGCGGCTCAATTGGAACGGCGCGCCCGGATCGGGTACGCCCAACAGCCAAAAGCGCAATTCGTCGAGCGGCAGGTCGAATCCCAACCGCTCCTGCAGTTGCGCGAGCACGGCGTCGCTGGGCGGCGCACCATTCACAGACAAACCGCGCGAGGTCCTCTCGAGCGCCAGTGCGCCGATTCCGAGTGGCCCGGAGAGGTGCACGTCGGTCGAGTCGGGGCGCTGACTCCAATTCAAAGTCGCTTGCCACCCCTGACTACCCACCGCGACGGCGGCGCGCCCATCGAGCTGCCACGTGGACGCCGCCTGCAATTGACTCACACGCTGATCCCACGGTGCCGGCGCCGGTGGCGGTGCGGGTCTCGGCGTCACGCAGGCACTCAACACGAAGCACCCGGCCAGCAACCATAAAACCTTGTGCATGCGGACTGGGACGGCACGCGAACACCCAGCAAGGATCGACTTCCTTCGATCAAATTCACGTTGCATCGGTACGCCTAATTCGACGCGTGCAAGCGCTCGCGCGTTGCTTTCAGCAAAGGATTATCCGCATTCGTACGGCTTGCGTCGGACCACAGACGGTCGGCATCCGAGCGCCGGCCAAGGCGCCACAATACTTCGCCCAAATGCGCGGCGATATCGCCACCCCGATCGTCTGCGTAGGCCGCCTGCAAATAGGCTAACGCCTGGTCACCACGGCCCTGCCGGAACAGCACCCATCCCAAGCTATCCAAAATAGCCGCATTTTTCGGTGCCGCCGCATAGGCCCGCTCGATCAAATCCCGCGCTAGCCCAAGGTGCTGGTCGTGATCGGCGAGGGTATAGCCATAGGCATTCAGCGCGGCCGGATCGGTGGGCCGGAGTTTCCAAACGGCTCGCAGTTCATCCAGCGCCTGGGATACATGGCCCGTCTCCTCCGCGAGCGACGCCGCCGCATATTGCAGCTCCACACTGTCCGGATATTGCAGCCGGCCGCCGTCGAGGACCGCAGCCGCCTCCGCCAAGTCGCCCGCGTCGGAATAGATGCGCGCTCGCGCGGCGAGGATTTCCGGCGCGCGCAGCGGCGCCTCCTCCACGAGTCTGTCGAGCAATTCATCGGCCTGAGGCGCGGCACCATGGGCTCGCAGTATGGTGGCCGCATGCAACAACGCGCTCAGGGAATTGTCGCCGTCCTCGACCTGGGCATAGAGGCGCAGCGCGCGCTCGAAGTCTTGGTGGCGCTCCGCGATCAAACCCAGGTAGTAGAGTGCATCATCGAGGAACTTGCCGGTGATCATCAATGCCGCGAAACGTTCGCTCGCTTCATCGAGCTTGCCCTCCTGAAAATCGACGAGCCCCAACAAATGCAGTGCCGCCGGGGCGGCTTGCGGGTCTTCCGTCAAGATCATGAGCTGGGCGCATGCCGCGGCATTCTGCTGAGCGGCCAACAGCAGCAGCGCATAATCGAGGCGGTTGGCGGCAGCCGGATCGCGCTCGACCAGGGCCTGCGCCTGCGCCAAGGGCTCATCCACGTCACCGGCGAGGATGCGCGCCCGCCACAGCCCCTGGGTCAACTCGCGGCTGGCCGCGGCGGTTCCTTGCGCCGCCAGCACGGCATTGAAACTTCGCACGGCAGCGGCCGGATCATCGGCACGCAGAGCCGCATACGCTTGGACTCGCAACGCCGCCGTGGAGGCGGGAAAATAGCCGGCGAGACGGTCGGCGAGCTGGCGTGCGCCGTTGACGTTGTCCGTCGTCTGCAGTTCGCTCTCGAGCGTCGCGAGTTCCGCCTCCGTACCGCGCGGTGAGGAGGCCAAGACAACTCGATAATACGCGCTCGACTGGTCGATCTTGAAAAGGTCGAGCGCCGCCTTGGCGGCCGCCCGGTGAGCCTCCACTGATGCCGGATCGACGTCGATCCAATGGGTGGCGATGCGCAAGGCCAGGGATGGCTGCAACGAGTCGGTCGCAACCGCCAGCGCCCGCTGCAATAAGTCCACGTCCGTACTCTTGCCGGCGACGGCGGCATACTGCAGGGCGGCCACCCGGGGCTGATGCCGCGACAGCGCTATCTCAGCCGTGACGGTATAAAATGTGGGTGATGCCTCGGCCACGTCGGGTCCGGGCGCGATGTGTACGCAAGCCGCACAGGCAACGATGCCGAACCCTGCGAACGCCCTGGCGAAGAGTGGAATCGAGAACACGGCGGCAGTATAGCGAGATATCTTTACGGCAATGGCATTCAACATCCTCGGGATAAATCATAAGACCGCACCCGTCTCCCTGCGCGAGAAAGTGGCATTCAACGAAGACCGGCTCGTGGCGGCACTGCGCACCCTGCGGCAGGAGAACGGCGTTGCCGAGGTCGTGATTCTCTCGACCTGCAACCGCACGGAGGTCTATTGGGCCGGGTCGGCGACCGGTGCAGACCTCTCCTCATGGCTGGAGCGGCATCATGGCAACAATCTGGATCTGGCCTCGAGTGTGTATATCCATCAGGAACAGCGCGCCATCGAACATGCGTTCAGCGTCGCCTCGGGGCTCGATTCCATGGTCTTGGGGGAAGCGCAGATCCTGGGTCAGCTGAAGGATGCGTATCGCGTCGCCCACGAGACAGGCAGCACCGGCCCTGCTCTGAATAGGCTGTTCCAAGCGGCATTTTCCACCGCAAAACGCGTCCGCTCCGAGACTCAGATCGGGGCGAACGCCGTGTCCCTCGCGTCCGCGACGGTCAAGTTGGCGCGGCGCGTCTATGCGGATTTAAGCGCGCAAAACACCTTGATGATCGGAGCGGGCGAAATGATAGCGCTCGCTGCGCGCCACTTCGCCACCGCCGGCGTGAAACGCTTGGTCATCGCCAATCGCACGCTCAGCCGCGCTCAAGAATTGGCGGCCGAGATCAAGGGATATGCCGTCGATCTCAGCCAGTTGGACAAGGAGCTCGCTCAGGCGGACATCGTCGTGAGTTGCACCGCAAGCCCTGATCCCATGGTCACGAAGGCCGCGGCCGCGGCCGCGCTGAAGAGCCGGCGCCGGCGGCCGATTTTCATGGTCGATCTGGCCGTACCGCGGGACATCGACCCGTCGGTCGCGGATCTCGAGGACATTTACCTGTTCTCCATCGACGACCTGCAACAGCTGGTCGATGAGAATCGGCAGTCCCGCGAGATGGCGGCGGGTGGTGCGCGGCTGCTGATCGAACAGGAAGTCGCGCGTTTCCTGGTGGATAACCGTGCCAAGGACGCGGGTCCCGCCATCCGCGCACTGCGTCAACAGGCGGATGCCATCCGGCTGCAAACCTTGGAACAGGCCCAGCGCCTGCTCGCGTCCGGCAAACCCGCGGCCGAGGTGCTCGAATTCCTGGCGAATACGCTAACGAACAGGCTCCTGCACTCCCCGACCCAGGCATTACGCCGCGCGTCGGAGGAAGAACGCACCGGGCAATAGCCCCAGCAGCCTGCGCTGGGCCGCTATAATCCGCGCCCATGAAAGACTCCATCCGGCGCAAGCTCGAAAAGCTCGACGAGCGATTCGAGGAAATCAGCCGCCTCCTCTCCGACCCGGGCGTGATCTCGCGCCAGAACCAATTCCGTGAATTATCGATGGAATATGCCAAATTGGGTCCGCTGGTCGCCCGCTACCGCGGTTATGTGGCCCTGGAGGCCGATGTCGCGACGGCCGTCGAACTCGCCATGGACGAGGAACTCGGCGAGCTGACCGCGCGGATCGCGGCCGAGGACCTGGAACTGCAGGCGTTGCTCGTGCCGCGGGACCCGCACGACGACAGCAACATTTTCCTCGAGGTGCGCGCCGGTACGGGCGGCGATGAAGCCGCCATTTTCGCGGGTGACCTGTTTCGCATGTATGCCAAGTACGCCGAGTCGAAACGCTGGGAAGTCGAAATCCTGAGCGAAAGTCCCGGCGAGCATGGCGGCTACAAGGAAATCATCAGCCGCATCATCGGTCACGGCGCCTACTCGCTGCTGAAATTCGAATCCGGCACGCATCGCGTGCAGCGCGTTCCCGCCACCGAGGCTCAGGGCCGGATTCACACATCGGCCTGCACGGTTGCCATCCTGCCCGAATTGGAGGAGGTGGAATCGATCGAGATCAACCCTGCCGATCTGCGCGTCGATACCTTTCGGTCATCGGGCGCCGGCGGCCAGCATGTCAACAAAACCGATTCGGCAATCCGCATCACTCATATTCCGACCGGCACCGTCGTCGAGTGTCAGGACGAGCGCTCGCAGCACAAGAATCGGTCACGTGCCATGTCCTTGCTCAAGAGCCGGTTGCTGGCGACCGAGCGCGAAAAGCAACAGAGCGCCCAAGCGCAATCGCGCAAGCTCCAAGTCGGTTCCGGCGACCGTTCCGAGCGCATCCGGACGTACAACTTCCCGCAAGGCCGTGTCACCGACCATCGCATCAACCTGACGCTCTACAAGCTCGACGACGTCATGCATGGCGGCCTCGACGAACTCATCCGCGCGTTGAATCAAGAACATCAGGCCGAAGAACTTGCGCAGCAGGTCGACTGATGCAGATGCCCACCGTTGCAGACTGTCTGCGCTCCGCCGCTCTGACATTGTCGGGCGGGAGTGCCTCACCGCGCCTCGATGCCGAGTTGCTGCTGTGCAAGGTCATGGATACCTCGCGCACCGGCCTGATCGTGCGCGCCGCTGACCCGCTGGCCGCCGACCGTCGCCACGCGTTCGACGACCTGGTTGCGCGCCGTGCACAGGGCGCACCCGTCGCCTATCTGACCGGCACGCGCGAATTCTGGTCTCTGACGTTCCACGTGACGCCCGACGTGTTGGTGCCGCGTCCGGAGACCGAATTGTTGGTAGACCACGCAGTCACTTTATTGCCCGCCGGATCCGCTGCATCCCTGCTCGACTTGGGCACGGGCAGCGGCGCCATCGCCGTCGCGATCGCGTCGGAACGCCCGCACGCCCGTGTGACCGCTGTCGATGTCTCAGCCGACGCCTTGGCCGTGGCGCGGCACAATGCCGAGGCCCTGTGCGTACCACGCATCGACTGGCGGCTGGGTTCGTGGTTCGATGCCGTCCCGGGCGAACGCTTCGACGTCATCGTGTCCAACCCTCCCTATGTTGCGGCCGACGATCCGGCGTTGCGCGCGCTGGCGGCGGAACCCTCGCTCGCGCTGACACCCGGACCCACCGGACTCGAAGCCTTGTCGACGATTGCCGGCGCCGCCGCGGAGCATTTGCATCCGGAGGGGTGGATTTTGCTCGAGCATGGCTGCGAGCAAGCGGAGCCGGTCACGTGCCTCCTCGAACGCCATGGTTTCGCGCGTATTCGTACATTCGTCGATGGCTCCGGCAAACCCCGGGTCACCGCAGCCTGCCTGCCAGGGTCGCAAGCCCGTCAGCCAAGCACCGTTCTTTCACCACGTCAGGAAATCTCATGATCCTCTTCGAAACCTCTTTGGGCGATTTCAAAATCGAGTTCTTCGAGAAAGAGGCGCCGATATCGGTGGCCAATTTCCAAAAGTACATCGAAGACCACTTCTTCGACGGCACTATCTTCCACCGCATCGTCCCCGGATTCGTCATTCAAGGTGGCGGCTTCACGGAAGACATGAACCAGAAAAAAACCCGGGCGCCGATCAAGAACGAGGCCGATAACGGCTTGAAGAATTCGCGCGGCTCGCTGTCGATGGCGCGCACCAACGACATCAACAGCGCCACGTCCCAGTTCTTCGTCAATCTGAAAGACAACGATTTTCTCGATCACAGCCGCGGCAATTTCGGCTATGCCGTGTTCGCGCGGGTAGTCGAGGGACTGGACGTGGTCGACAAGATCGCCGCCGTGGAGACCGGCCGACGCAAGGGCATGGATGACGTCCCGGTCGATCCGGTCATCATGAAGTCCGTCCGCAAAGTCGAATAGAGATCCGCACGAGAGCCCCCGCATGGCCGGAGGCAGATCCTGGCTGGGACGCTGTGCCCGTTGGGTGCTCGGGATCGCGCTGTTGTCCGCCGCACTGTCGGCGGGTGCGGTGCTGCTGCTCCGCTGGATCGACCCGCCCTATAGCGCGTTCATGGCCGAAACCCAGATCCAAGCGTGGGTCCACCACGATCGGTCCTACGTATTCAGGCACGACTGGGCGGGGCTGGCGCGGATCTCGCCCAACCTGCCGCTGGCCGTGGTCGCATCCGAGGATCAAAAGTTTCCGGAGCATCATGGCTTCGACGTCGAAGCCATCGAGAAAGCCTATGCCCTCAATCAACACCGGCATCGCGTGCACGGCGCCAGCACCATCAGCCAACAGGTGGCAAAGAACCTGTTTCTGTGGTCCGGGCGCAGCTACTTTCGTAAAGGTCTGGAAGCCTGGTTCACCGTGTTGATCGAAGCCTGCTGGCCGAAGCGGCGAATACTGGAGATCTATCTCAACATCGCCGAGTTCGGTTACGGCACGTATGGCGCCGAGGCCGCCGCGCAACGGTTCTTCCACAAGAGCGCCGCGCGCCTGACCCGCAGCGACGCTGCCGTGCTCGCGGCGGTGCTACCCAATCCCGAGCGCTTCTCCGCGGCAGCACCGTCGCGCTACATCGAGCAACGCCGCGACTGGATCCTGGGTCAGATGCAGGCGCTGGGCGGTCCGGAGATGCTGAACGAAATCGACGCGTATCCGGGGTCGGCCCGTTGAATCGATGCACGGTTGAGCGCAGCATCGCGGAGTACTTTGCCATTGCCGGGAAGAATCACGTTTGCGCACATTAGTGGCCGTTTGCGCCATCATCCTTGCCGTGGTGGTTGCCGGCGTCCTCCTCCATGCCCGTAAGGCAACCCTCGACGGCGCGGCCCCGGACTTCATGCCGGTCACCGAGCAGCACGTCAGTCATGGCCGTTTCGATGACGTCGCCGTCTATGTCCCGCACGGCACCCCGCAAGGGTTCGTCCTGTTGCTGTCGGGCGAGGACGGTTGGACGTCGACCATGGACGGCATGGCCCGCGGCATCGCCGCGCATGGCGCCATGGTAGCCGGCCTCGACACGGCCAAGTTCAACGCCGCACTCGAGAAGGACGGCGGGCAGTGCGTTTTTCCCGATGGCGACCTCGAAAACCTGAGCCGCTTCGTCCAAGCGTACTTTCACTTGCCAACGTATTTGAGCCCCATCCTCGCGGGCTATTCGACCGGGGCGACGCTCGCCTACGCGACGCTGGTGCAGGCACCGAAAAATACTTTCGCCGGCGCCGTCAGCGTCGATTTCTGTCCGAACTACCCGCTGACCAAACCCTTGTGCAAGGATTCGGGGATCGAGTTCACGCCCCGTACGCAGGACAAAGGCGTGGACTTTCTGCCGTCCACCAAGCCTGCCAACGCGTGGAGCGTCATCCAACCATCGGACCATCCTGGTTGCGGCCTGGAGACCGTGCGCAGTTTCGTCGCGCAGGTTCCGGGCGCGCGGTTCAGCGCCGTGCCGGGCGGCGCCGCAGCCGAGATCTCCTCCGCCGTGGAGGCGCTGATGGCGCAACATCCCGCGGCGCCGGCGGCAGCCATACCGAGCGCGCTCAGCGATCTGCCCATCGTGCTAGTTCCCGCCCAACCCGGCACGCCGTCCACCGACACGTTCGCGATCATCCTGTCGGGCGACGGCGGATGGGCCGGCCTCGATAAGGATGTGGCCGGCGCGCTGACCGCGACGGGCATTCCCGTCATCGGTCTAGATTCGCTGCGCTACTTCTGGAGCGCGCGCACACCCGCCGGGCTCGCCGCTGATCTCGACCGGCTGGCCGGCTACTACCTCACCCAGTTGGGCAAGCAACGCGTTCTCTTGATCGGCTATTCCCAGGGCGCGGACGTACTGCCGTTTGCCGTCAACCGGCTGAACGCGTCGATCCGCTCGCACGTGGCCTTGACCGCCGTGATGGGCATGTCCGAACACGCGCTCTTCGAGTTCCACATGACCAACTGGGTTTCGGACGACGATTCAGGCCCGGCCACGTTGCCCGAGGTGGATAAGATCACCGGCATACCGGTTCTATGCATCTATGGGGAAGAGGAAACGGACACGCTCTGCCCCAAGCTCGACCCGCACAAGGCCACCATCGTCAAGCTGAAGGGCGGCCATCATTTCGACGGAAACTACCCGGCACTGGCCAAGATCATCATGTCCGCCGCGGCGCATTGATCGAGCCCTGCCTGGTCCGCCACCTCATGCCGCGACGCCGCTCCCTGCGCCAACGACAGTTCCTCGTGCTGGCCCTGCTGTTCTGCGGCTATGCCTCCCTCTATTTCTGCCGCGCCGACTTGTCGGTGGCGACACCGTTGCTGGTCGAGGAGCTGGGCCGACGCGGAATGAGCCACGGCGACGCGCTGATCCGCATCGGCTCCATCAGTTCCCTGGGCGTACTCGCGTACGCCCTCGGCAAATTGTTCCTCGCGGGTCTCGGCGATTTTTGGGGCGGCCGCGTCAGTTTTCTCATCGGTTTGTGCGGGGCCGCCTTCTTCACGCTGCTCTTTACCACCAGCACCTTCGTTCCCGTGTTCACACTCACCTGGTTCGGTAATCGCCTCACACAATCGGTGGCGTGGGCGGGTCTCCTCAAGGTGACCTCGAAGTGGTTCGACTTTTCCTCGCACGGCGCCATCATCGGTGTCTTGAGCATCAGTTACTTGATCGGCGATGCCGCCGCCCGTCAGTGGATGGGCGCACTCATCCACGGCGGTGCTGGTTGGCGGTCGCTGTTTTATCTGGCGGCGGCCGCCGCCGGTCTGATGTTGATTGCCAATTTTTCGTTGCTGCGTGAATCGCGGATCGACGCCGGCTTCAACGAGGCGAAGGCCAATCCGCTCAACCTGTTCGCGGCAGAGCGGGTGCCCACCCGCTTGCGAGACTTTCTGCTGCCGTTGCTACGCAGCCGCGCCTTTCTGTTGGTTTGTTTGTTATCGATCGGCTGCACCATAATACGAGAAACCTTCAACGATTGGACGCCGGTCTATCTGCACGATCATTTGGGCTACGGCATGAGCAGTGCGGCCGGCATGAGCGCCATTTTCCCGGCCGTGGGTGCCGTGTCGGTGATTGCCGCCGGATGGCTCAGCGACCGTCTCGGCGCGAGGGGCCGCCCCTTGCTCCTGCTGTTCGGCTTGAGCGCCACCGCAGCCGCGCTCTTGGTGCTCAGGTCAATGAACGCAAGTCTGGTGAGCCCCGTGGCGCCGCTGCTAGCCATTGGCAGCGTGGCTTTCTTTTTGTTGGGTCCGTATTCGTATCTCGGCGGAGCTTTTGCCCTGGATTTTGGCGGTAAGGAGGCGTCCGCCCTGGCCTCCGGTATCATCGATGGACTCGGCTATCTTTGCGGAATGATCGCGGGGAGAGGCATGATTCAAATCTCGGTGGGTTTCGGTTGGCAGGCGGTTTTCGTGTTGCTATCGGGGGTGAGCGCCTTGGCGGCGATCGGAGCGGGTTGCCTCTATTTCCTAGGCGTCAAGGCCGTGGCCAGCGGGCATCACCTGCCATGAAACTCCGGCGCCCACTATCGCACGTATCCTCCACTCCCGATTCCCTCACGCTGGAATGGACCACCGGCGAGACCGCCGAGTTCGCGAGTCTCTGGCTGCGTGACAATCGCGCCGGCGATCGCGATCCGCACAGCGGGCAACGCCTGGTCGACATCGCCGATCTGCCCGAGCGCCCCGTGATCCGCTCGGCGGCCGCCCTGCAAGGCTCGGTGGATGTGGAATGGGACGACGACTGCACCGCCACCTTCGAACTCGACTGGTTGGCCGCTCGAGCATTGGATCGCAACCTCGCCGCGCCGGAACGTCATGTGCGCGCATGGCCCAATGGCTCGGCATTGAGCCCGCGCCACGACTTCGCCTGGACGACGCTCGACGAATTACGCGGCAGCCCCCGCATCAAGCTCGACTGGCTCACGCGGCTGCTGCAATCCGGCGTGTCGTTTTTGAGCGGCGTCCCCGCCACGGAGAACGCCATCCTGGATGCCATGTACCTGGTCGGGCTGGTCTGCGAAACCAACTACGGTTGGGTCTTCGATGTCCGCGCGGTGCCCCAGCCGGAAAACCTGGCGTATTCGGATCTCGGCCTCGGCCTGCACACCGACAATCCCTATCGCGAGCCGGTGCCGGGTTTTCAGGCGTTGCACACCCTGCTGTCGTCGCCGGACGGCGGCGACAGCCTGTTTGCCGATGGCTTCGCCCTCGCGGAGCATTTGCGCCGCGTCGATCCTAAGAGCTTCGCTGTTCTGACGCAGACGGCAGTGCCATTTTCGTACCGCTCGAAGGATGCCGAACTCTACGCGGAACGTCCCCTGATTCAGCTCTCCTGCGACGGCAGGGTGACGGCCGTCCATTACAACAATCGCTCGGTCGCGCCGCTGCCTTGGCACGGCCATGAAGCCACCGAGTTCTACGTCGCCTATCGGCGCTTCGCGAAACTCCTGCGCGAGCCCCGATTTCAGATGAATTTCAAGCTTCGCGACGGTGATCTGGTGCTGTTCGACAATCAAAGAATTTTGCATGGGCGCACGGCTTTTTCATCCGCACAGCATGGTCGCCATTTGCGCGGCTGCTATCTCACACGCGACAGTGTGTACAGTAAGACGGCGCAGCTGCGCCGCGACCTGAAGTCAACGCCAGAGGTATTGCCATGACGATTGCGGATGAAGTGATGGCCATCTTTGGCAGACGCGGATCGAGCGCTTATTTTGGAGAAGGCGTATCGATGACCGAGCACATGCTGCAGGCCGCGCATTTCGCCCAGGCAGAGTCGGCGGAGCGCACGCTGATACTCGCAGCCCTGCTGCACGACGTGGGTCATCTCATAGACAACGTGCCCGACGACATCGAGGACTGGGTCGAAGACGCGCACCATGAAGCCATCGGGGGCCAATGGCTGGCCAGGCGTTTCCCTGCGGCGGTCTTTGAACCTGTGCGGCTGCACGTCCCCGCCAAGCGATACTTGTGCGCCACCGATCCGCTGTATTTCTCCAAGCTCAGTCCCGCCTCCGTGGTGACACTCAAGCTGCAGGGCGGCCCGATGTCGGCCGATGAGATCGCGCGGTTCGAATCTGAGCCCTATTACGCGGACGCGGTTCGGGTCAGGTGCTGGGACGATCGAGGCAAGGTCATCGGTCTCGCCACGGCCGATCTCGCCTACTACGGCGCGCTGATCGATGAACTGGCGCTTCCCAAAACAATCAGCCTTCGGTAAAGCCCTGGTCCGCCAAGGTCTTTGCAATCCGCGCGCGATGCGCCGCCTCCCAGGCATCGAGCGACTGGGCGGCGTCAGCCGCGGCGCGCTTTTCCGCAGCTTCGAGCACCGACGCACAATCCCCGGCCGGGATAACCACGATCCCCTCCTCGTCGGCCACGATCATGTCGAGCGGCCCCACATCGACGCCGCCGCAATGTATTCGTGTGTTGATCGATCCGATGAGCTCTTTCTTTCCGGGTTTCGGGATGACACCTTGGCCGAACACGGGAAATCGCATCTCGCGAATCTCCGCGATATCGCGCACCATGCCGTCGAGCACGAATGCGGCAATGCCGTTCTTTTGCGCCACCGCACACACATTGCCGCCGGCCAGCGCGAACTCCACGTCGCCCGCCTCCACCACGACGATCGATCCCGGCGGCGCGCGATAGATGGCCGCATGCAACATCAGGTTGTCACCCGCCACGCATCGCACCGTATATGCCGGGCCGGCCACCCGCGGGATGCCCGCCCACAGCGGGTGTATGGCCGCGCTCATGATCTGGGGGCGGGGCAGACAATCGGCCAACGTGGTCGGCGATAATTTCAAGAAGCGCGGTGCAGTGGACATGTCGCATTCTAACGCGAATAGCATTTACGAGGACCATAGCGTTTGAGCAGATCCTCGGACTGTTTCCGGCCAACTCCGGTCGGTGGCGGTTCTGAAATGCTTGCCGGGAAGCAGCCATTCCTAAATTTCGCTAAGCTGCCTGTGCATGCCGAAATCGGAACTCGCTCGTGCGTTGGACGACATCCAAAAAACCCTGGCGTTGGAACTGAAAGCTCGACGATTCAATGTGCGCGGGCGGACATTTAACAGGCAATCGTCAGATGGACTCACGCAAGTTCTAAATATTCAAATGGGGAGCTTCGACCCTCCTGGCACGACATACCATCCCGGACTGCGTGAAAACTTATATGGGAAGTTCACCGTGAATCTAGGGGTCTACGTCCCCGAGGTAGCTGCGAGTCATGGAGGCGGTGCCGCGAAGGATTGGGTGCGAGAACACCATTGCTGCATTCGTTCGCGGCTCGGCGAACTCGGCTCGGAACAGACCGATGTCTGGTGGTCAATCGGACAAGAAAAGAGAGTCGTGGAGGACCTGTTGCCTCGAATCCGACATGACGCGATGTTTTTCTTCGCGCGCTTTGAGTCTCGTGATCTCATTTTGAAAGAACTCACGGGGCAAACAGAAAATATGGGTGCCGGCGACCCACCACGCATAATCTGCGCAATAATTCTGGCGAACCAAGGCGATGTGACCTCGGCACGCAAATTGCTTTCCAAACAGGCCAAAGAAACTCGAAATCCGGGTCACCCAGCGTACGTTCGAGGCTTGGCTGAAAAATTGGGACTTGGCGCGATCGATTAACGGGATATCGGTGCCGAATCCAGGTTCTGGCTTCCTCGTAACCGGACGTCTATGAAAGACAGCTCCGGGCCGAGACACGTTACATGAAACATGACCGCGTGAATTTTATCAACTTTCTCGCCCGAGTTTTCGGGGTGGCTGCCACGTTAGCCGGGGTAGTTTTCTTGGTAGCTGCTTACGCTATTGTGGACAAGGGAATCCTGAATATTGTGATTGGTCTCATTTCGCTTTTTATGGGCATAGCGTTCCTCGTGACCAA
>Ga0116230_10004191_pt1 | contig 14128 bp, 11 predicted proteins | sample S1TSphfallax_3_FD_88678 | JGI IMG/M metagenome (GOLD analysis project Ga0116230, IMG submission 88678) | Host-associated microbial communities from peat moss isolated from Minnesota, USA - S1T2_Fd - Sphagnum fallax MG | ecosystem: Host-associated > Plants > Peat moss > Unclassified | place...
ATTTAGTTGCATGTTAGTTGCACACACAACCGTATGGCCTAAAAATTATACAATACCAAATTTGTAGTTGCAAATATGACCAAGATAGTTGCAAACGACAATTAGTTGCATGCCAGTTGCATAGTGAATGGTTGCAAATGACAAGATTTCTAGTAGTGATCCTAAAACCATTATTTTGTTAAACCTTTGAAGCACAAAAATACTAATTGTGGCATTTACCATGTAGAGTTCAATGAGTTGAAGGTTGCATTGAATGAAATGAGGACAAAAAGTACCACCCATGATAAACAAACGTGTGATTGTCATTGTGATGATGTATGTGGTCATTCTAGCAGCCATGTCAAGCCTCAAGCATTATATACACATGTATTATTGATATGTGGGAGGTTATAATGTGCCCAGAAGGTGATTATGAGAAATGGCACAAACACAATTGCTTGTTTGGTAACTACCCAAGGTGTGGGGTGTAAAAATTGTCCTTTTGTCCAAAAAAAATCATACTTTGATGAAATCCAATGGCACCATTTTGCTCTAGAAACCGCTATGGCTAGAAATGGTCGACCTTTGAAAAAGTTGACCTTGGTATATAATACCATGATGTCAAATGAATTCATTGAATATCTACAACCAAAATTGCAAGATTGTCAAGCACAATTTCGTTGCTTGATGGGAAGATATACATTTCAAACATCCATCGAATCTTTGCTAACCAACATTATGGTTTTTGTGATTGACTTTGCAAAAAACTATAATTTTGAAGTTCAAAATGAAATGCAAAGTATGCACTTGCATACTTACTAGATTTCCATTTTTGTCCACATTTGTTTTCACCACAACCTTACACTAAATCCTTATGATGAAGGTTCAAAGATTTTTACTAAATACCACTTTTATATTTCAAATGATCATAAACATGATTCGAAATTCATGTAGCATTGTTTCAAACTTCATGGCTATATATGGTGGAACAAGGATACGCACATGAATGGCATTGGGTGTGGAGTGATGGGTGGGTAACCCAATTCAAGAGCAATAAGCCATGGTACTTTGTGTCTAGGTATCAAATGTATATTGACTTAGATCCCACATTATTGAACTCATTGTTACAAATTGTTGCTATTTCATATGTAAATGATGCATTAATTAGCTATTGTATTTGAAACTGGGGACAATTGGGCAATCAACACTAAAGAAGGCAACAAAAATGGGGTGTCCTTTTGGTCAATTTTGTGTATTAAAGCACTACACAAGGCAAAATACCTTTACATATCAATGGGGGACTAATTTTGATGTTAATGATGATGTTGTAGGAAATATTTATTATCAAAGATGGGGAAATAATGATACCTTTTATGCCTTGTTGAAGTACTCACATAAAACATACCTTTACTGTCATTTGGTTAAGGCAATAAGGTTCTTGATGCCTCCCAAAAATCATGGAGTTAGTGGAAAAGATCCCATTACTAAACTACTAGGAAAGATTTTGCAAAACATCAATGAGGCTTTTTTTTTTTTGTACTTAGAAGACTAAATTAAACTTTAACTATGTAATAATCTAGTCAATTTTGTATATGGACTACTATATTATATATTTATAGAGATCTATTTTTGCAAATTTTTGTTTTTCATGTGTATAAACCATTATATGTGATTGTCTCCCTTTAATTCCAAGTTCATTATGTGACTACAATGATTATGTATTGAATTTTCATATAACACACATGTTGCAGAAACCAAGTTTATTATTCCATTCGATTTTACAACATGGAATACATGCAACCTAATTTTTTCTACACACAAAGATTTTGTTATGACATTATGTTAAAATCTTTATTTGGAATTGACAATTTCAACTTGATATGGGTATGTTAAATAACTTGAAAGGATATATTTGAAATTTGTATTAGTTGTATCAAGTGTTATACCTTTACAATATCATTCAAGGCTTAAAACTCCAAAAATGTTATGTTACATTACTTAACTTTTGTGTGTGTGACAAACTTGATGCCTACATAATTTTTGAAATATTGATCTGCAACATGTGTAACTTATTTATTTATTTTTTGCTAGGGGGTGTATTTGCAACTATTCATTTACATTTTGTTCTTTGCATTTAACATTTGTTGTGACAATTCACGTATAGAAGAAGGGGTACATTAGTTGTATTAGCTCAAGCTATAAAAAACCAACAAATCCATTCAAAACAAGAATATAAGTAGTCTACTTTGAAGCAAAGATTTCGGTAGCAATTGTTGAACAAGACATATCAAGTACATGAATATTAAATAATTATAATTATATTTGTGAAACCTTTGTTTAGGCAATTCAATTGGGGAAGAGGGGTTGCATTTTGTTATTGAGCTCAAGCTATAAAATGTCAAAAGATTCATTCAAATCAAACATCTTAATCTAAATGAAACAAAGATTCTAGCTTGTTGAACTTGAGACATATCAATTATGAACAACTTTGTAAATGGGCCTAATTTTAAGGGTTATATTTGTGAAACCTTTGTTGTGGTAATTCATTTGGGAGGGAGGGGTGCACTTTGTTATTCATCAAGCTATAGAATGTTAGATGATCCATTCAGATAAAAAATCTTAGTTTAAATGAAATAGAGATCCAACACCTCGACCTTTTCATTGCCACCATATATGATCACTTTGAAAGCCATGTAAAGATGTTCATCCGTTTGAATAGTCATGTATCATTTGCAAAAAGCCATTTCCAACTCTTCAAAATTACAACTTGGGTGAAATTGCAAGAAAAGTCTCCCCCATTATAAATTAGCATCTCTCAAAGTGAAGCAAAAAATGTTCACTATGTCAAAACATTGATTTTGAATAAAGTACCCTTTGATTGGTGGAAATATTGGGTGGGAATGTCCCACTAGTCTTAGTGCTCATCCATCACCCCCATTAGTGGCAACTATTATGATAGCAACCAAAATTGAAAATGAGGGGACTATAGCATATGGGTATAGATGGATTTGGAAAGGAAGTCTAGCAAAATAAAAACTATTCGCCATGGCGTTGGCCAACACAAGCACACTAGAATCCCCCAAAATTATGGCCATGGAGTATAATTTTCTACATTTCAAAATTTTAACAAGATGTGTAGATCAAACTTGATGACAATATTGTAAACTTTGGGGAGATTTGAGAAGTTTGGAACTTAATTTAATCAATTATCTTTTTAAAAAATTCAACAAAAGATAAAGATTTTGTAGGTGATGAATATATTTGGGCCATACATGTCATAGAATATGAAAAATGAGAAATATATTTCAAAAGTGAGGTTATATGTGATATTTTGTATAAAATTGTTGGCGAAAAATGAAAAGGTTATAAGACAATATAATCCACCAACTTTTTTGTTTGTTTAAGCACTTTGGTCAAAAACATGATTTTTCAATGTTAATAAGCCATAAAGACTTTATTATTGAATATTTTATTGAAAGAGGGGAAATTTTTTGAAGGTGGCATTGTTTATTTTTCCTTTTTTCCCCCCTTGTTAATGGAGCATGTTACCCAATATGAAACCCTATGGTCATAAAATAATTACATGTGATATATAATATGTACATTACATATACCCAATCCTATTAATCCAACTATTGGATCAAGGTTAATTTTGATTTCAAATGAAGTTTGAGTTACAAAAAGTTTTCATGAACATTCCAAAAACATTTTTCTTGAATTTAGGATTGTCACTAAAACAAAATTCACAATACACTATCCTATTTATTATACATCACCATTTTTTGCCTAAAGTGATTCATTTCTAATGTGCTAATACCTTTTGTTTTCCACTTAAATTAAGAAAATGTGGTCCATCATAAGTGCCAAGATACAATCTTGAAGGAGGTAAATTATTTTTAATAAAAGATAGTATTGGATTTTATTCATTGGAAATTCTGATGGCATGCACATCAGGATAAAATGAACTAGTCTGGGTAAGTTTTGATACTACAAATGGTAGATTATGAATTGGAGTAGGTGGACAAATACTTGGGCTACAACTTGAAAGACAATTGGGTGGGTTGCAAAAGTTGGTAATGAGTTTTTAACTACTAACATTTGGCTAGATTAGTACTTGCGCAACTTCTTATTACATGGCATGTGCCACGACAAAAGGAATAGGATGGAATAGAAGATGTGATAACATATATTTAATTATTTTAAGACTAAATTGTTAAATTCAAACTTTAAACAACATGGTGGATGGGATGAACTCCACTTCGTGGGCACTTGAATTATCAAATTTGTGATCATTTCATAAATGAATGCCATTTAAATGCATGTCTTAGTAAGTTTATTCTTGAGTAAACATGAAAATGTCGCCAAAAATTTCCAAAAAATAACATCAACATGTACATATTGTGTCCAATAAAGGAGGGGGATGATGGTGGATCTACATGACACATTCTGCAAAAAACCAAAGCTTGACAAATGTTCCAAAATTGGTTTATCAAAAGAATTCATATCAATTTGATGGGACAATTACAATGCCTTTTTAATCCATCTAAGGTGAGAAAACCCCTCAATTTGGGCTATCACTATTCACTTTCAAGCTACAATTGAAAGATGACATAGTCTATCACTATTTTCAACTCTATAACACAACGTGTGTCAATAGTTTTGAAGAATTATTTCAAATCAAGGATTAATGCTCCTATTAGTGACAACAAGAGACTTAGTTCTTTGAATTTTTGACAAGGGACACCATGCCAATCCAACAATGCCCATAATGTTTATGGATCCAAAAAGCATGTTCATATTAAAACATATACATTAATATATTTGAATTCAATAAACTATGATAGGAGTATTCTACCTACTAGCCACCAAGTGATATATATATAGTAATAATGATATATTGTTAATAATGACAACCATGTGTTAATGCTCCCATTAGTGACAAAAAAACTCAAATATTTCAAACTCAAAGGAAGTACACCATGCAAATCCAACAATGGTTACATTGTCTATGGATCTAAAGTATTTGCAATTTTTATTTTATTTTTAATTTCAAGTTTTACATATCATTTTTCCTAGTGGCCACTAGCTAGGTGCAACATAATAGATTATTGATTTTTAAACAATGTAAGCAAGATAAAACAAACAATTTGATTACCTTGTCAAAATTGGAACAAATAGATTTTAAATAGCAACAAAACCCATTATAAAATTGTGGAACGTTGAATGTTTTCATTTCAATGATTAAAAATATATATGTTTACACCAATGTGCATTCATTTTTATACTTGAAATTGTAAGACTAAGTTTTATGTAGGTTTTTCAAAATACAAGTAGCTTTTGATGTTTACTTTTCAATGTGGGATTTTGGTTTCAAATAGGTGTCAAGTAGGTTTTTACAAAAAAGAAATAGAATTTTTTTTAATGACTTGTTAAAACCTATGTTGATCTTCATTTTCTTACTTATTACATATCAATTTCATTAATGTTTCTACCCAAAAAGTAGGTTTGAACACATATTTTTCAATCGGTTTCAAATGTACTTTCTATTTACCTTTTTAATTCATTTGCTTTTAGTTTTTTTTAAATTACATTATTATAAATCTTGCACAACAAATCAATGCTACTTGACACAATTCACTCAATTTGATGCTACTTTATGGTAGTTATATGAATGATGCAAGGTTGAAACAGAGACATCTACTTTTTCTATCTATTTTATCTTGCTTTGACCTAAAAGCTAACAATGAAAGGTCCAATGTTTTCTTTCAATTACAAACTCAATTATCAAAATTTCACACAAGGGACATCAATGCCAATAATGAATTTTTTGTGTCTTGTAAAACCAATCGTAGTTTGCCTAATGTGCTCCAAAAAGATTTTTCACTCACAAATTAGAATTTTTTCCAAATTTTAAAATAGTCGCAACAAGGACCAAATTATCAAATTGGGATCATTAAGCCACAACCTGTTAGAATACTATGCATATCTATCATCACCATGACCATATGCAATCATACCAGTGAAGGTAACGAGTAATTGTCCAACCCCAAAAATCATTTTGTTGGCCACTTGGAACTTTGGAAGTGTAGTTTTCACATGATCTATTTTGTCATGGATAACACATAAATTTTGATCTCTAAGTATGGTACAAGCTTTTGCATGATTCTTAATGCAAAATGTGCTTTTTTCAACTTTAGTTCATATTCTTTTGCATCACTATTATTTTTTTCCCAACTTCAATATTAAATCCTTGAAGGATTCACACATAGCACATTCTACAAACACCAACCCTTTGTTTTGTACATCTACATTTAAATGGTGTTTATTCCTCAATCTATTCATTGCAAATTGAAAAATACCTTCAATGTTTAATTTTCTTATATGCAAAAATGCAATGAAAAAAATCATAACAATAAACATCATACTAAATAACACGTGAGAATATTTCACGTGAATGACTAAACTAGTAAACCAGCACACCTACACTAATTTTGAAAAAAAAACTAAGTTACAATATTCACATATTACGAATATATACTCTATATATTACTTCATCACTTCATTCTTGAAGACTTTTCCAAATATCAACCAATAGATGTTGGACATCTTGTCTACCATTTCTAATTCCTTCATTTGATGCGAATTGTGTCAACACACAAGTCAATCAAACATTCAACATTTGACTCTGCTTATTTCATTGGAGTTCATAGTTTATGTAAACCCTTGCTTCCATGGGGCAAAAAATTACAACCTCATTTGCAATCTACCTTGTATAACATATATTTCAATCTCAACAAGCCAATGATCTTATACCATGTGGTTTCACATATATCTACTTCTTGAATTATGATAAATTCTTGTCATTTCATGTTCCTTATCATATCCAACCTTTTAGGAATATTTAGACCATACACTCTATAGTCTTCGAAGGATGGTCCCCAAAAATCTTCTCTCAACATCAAGGTCTTTTCACGAGGAAAATATTGATAGTAATTACATGGGCAATATAATACAACACTAACATTTTGAATAGACTCATTGGATAAGAGTTTTTCAATCCTTGAAATTAAGGCTTCAAAATGACTTACCCTTTATTTACTCTTCTGAACATATATTGTTTTTTCCTAACATCAATTTTTCCCTCTTCATCAACAACTAGTATGTGGTCTTCATTGTATGGTATGAGAAATTGCTTTAGGGAATAGCCATCCAAAATTGTTTGAGACAATGACCATTTCCAAATTGTCATTACCACTACAACATTACTTGGGCAATGCAAAATGTTTAGTCCCAGGCTTATAATCAAGAACTATTTCCCATGGGTCACATGCTATCACATGTTCACTTGCAACAAAGACCCCAAAATTTGAATCAACAAGGTCATATTCAGCACCTTGCCAAAAACATTTACCTTTTGTTAGAATGTGTAAATCATTTCTTTCATTTTCTTCCTATCTTGTTTCTCTTTTCATTTCATTTTTCATTCCTTCCTTCACCCAAGGAATCAGAGGAAGATCCCTCTATTCTTCCTTGTTCACCATCATCATAGCTATAATTTTTTATTCATTGGACTTGTCATCAATAGGTTCATCCAATTTATTGTCAATTTCTTCATTATTATTGAAATTCTCAAAACATAAAGTAATGGAGAAAGGTTCATCCCTACAAGACATTTACTTATTTCATAGGCTATTAAAACCTTCCTAGAAAATATCCTCTTGTGGTAGAAATAGAATGCGTCCTCCATCACCAAAACATCCCTTGCAAGCCAAAAATAATCATTCCCAACTAATGACCCGCAATATCTTGTAACTAGAGTAAGGCAAAACAATCTTTGTTGCTCAAAGGGCTCAAACCCATATATGATTGTTATAACTAAACAATTTTCAATTCCATTAACACCATGCATCAATATTTTCAAGTTATTTTTTATTGTAGCCCAAGATTAATAAATGTTAAACTAAATATTCATTATTCATTCATTATGATTATTTCACTTGAAATTAGAATATTTAAGATGGTATGATCATTGTATTATATTTTATATAAACCCTAAACACTTAGAATGTTAACTATTTCACATTTTGTACCATATTATATGAATATACCAAGAATTTGATAGACAAATAGAAATTATGCGTGTGTAAGTACACTCTACAATGGTTTAAGGCTTTTCTTATATAGTTTAGGTTTGAAGGTGTTTGAACTAGGGTTTAAAGTTTTGGTGTTAGGGTTTAACATTTTTGTGCAATGGTTTAAGGCTTTTTTCCTATGGTTTAGGTTTGAAGGTTTTTGAGCTAGGGTTTAGAGTTTTAGTGGTTCAAGGTTGTTGTGTTATGGTTTAAATATTATCATTTTTGTGTAATGGTTTAATGTTTAAGGTCTTTGAGCTAACATTTAAGATTTTGGTGCTAAGGTTTATAGTTGTTGTGTTATGGTTGAGGGACTAGAACTTTTCTACAATGGTTTAGGGTTTTTCTTATACGATTTAATGTTTAAGTTCTTTAAATTAGCACTTAGGGCTTTGGTGCTATTGTTTAAGGTTGTTGTGTTATAATTTAGGAATTAACATTTTTGTGCAATGATTTCTTATATGGTTTAATGTTTAAAATCTTTGAACTCATGTTAAGGGTCTAAGGTTTAACATCTTTATGTAATGGTTTGGGGCCTTTTTTTCATTGGTTTAGATTTGAAAGTCTTTGAACTAGGGTTTAGGGTTTAGGGTAATTGTGTTATGGTTTAAGGATTAATAGTTTTGTGCAATGGCTTTAAGTTTTTTTCTTATATGGTTTAGTGTTTAAAGTCTTTGAACTATCATTTAATTTTTTTGTGTTACGGTTTTATGGTTATTATGTTATGGTTTAAGGGTTAGCATTTTTATGCAATGGTTTAGGGCTTTTCTTATATGGTTTAATGTTTAAGTTCTTTGAGCTAGCATTTGGGGTTTTGGTGCTAGGGTTTAAGGTTTAAGGTTTAAGGTTTAACATTTTTGCAAGGTTTATTCATGGTTGGGGTTCCAAAAATAAGAAAAACAACTCAAGGATTTTTATGGGGCTACTTTTTGCAAATAACATTTACTTGAAACAAATTTAAGTGAGAAAATTGAATAGTTTAATTTAAGATAATTCATGTGTTGGTGGTGAGTTTTCACATTCATACATAATTGTGTATGAATATTTTGGTTTATAGCAAAAAATGTAGAAATTCCTAGAAATTCCAAAAATGAGTTTCAATGGACAACTAAACATGTTTTTTGGCAAGATTTTTTCCTACACATGTGACCTACACCTCAAGCTAGACATTTTGAACCCATTGAACATTTTCTTTTGTCAAATGGTTAAAAAAAAGGTCCTTTTCCTTGCAACCCTTTCTTTCAAATTTTTAAGATTTTGAATGTTTTGTATAATTTGGTTTTTCATCAAGTTCATATAATGAACATGTATATTCATAGAAGGGGGCAAGTTTTTGTTGTAAAAAATGTTTGAAATCAATTATATGACTTTGCATTCCTTTTGATTCCTTTATTAAAAAAATACAATTTAAACATTTGATATAATTAATTTACATCATTCAAATTGACATTTACATAATATCCAAATTATTTTTAAAAACATTATTAATTTAACAAGACATCATTTTATTTATTGGCATACAACTATAATAATGTAAGATAAACAAAAACCCAAAGTTGTCCTTTGTGATCCTTTAAATACAAGTTATTCCTTTTTGGTACCTTAATCATGAATACAACTTACAATGGTTTCAAGCTTTTTTTTATGGTTTAAGTTTGAAGGTCTTTGAACTAAAGTTTAGAGTTTTGGTGTTAGGGTTTAAGGTTGTTGTGTTATGGTTTAGGGATTACCATTTTTTGTGCAATCATGATTTAAAACTTTTCTTATATGGTTTTGTGTTTGAAGTCTTTGAATTAGGGTTTAAGGTTTCAATGCTAAGGTTTAAGGTTTGACATTTTGTGCAATGGTTTAGGGTTTTTTTTTTATGGTTTAGATTTGAAGGTCTTTGAATTAAGGTTTAGGGTTTTGGTGGTAAGGTTTAGGGTTGTTGTGTTATGGTTTAGGGACTAACATTTTTGTACAATGGTTTAAGGTTTTTCTTATACAATTTAATGTTTAAGGTCTTTGAATTAGTGTTTAGGGTTTATTGCTAAGGTTTAAGATTTAGGGTTTAGTATTTTTGTGTAATGGTTTAGGAGTTTTTTTTATGGTTTAAGTTTGAAGGTGTTTGAACTAGGGTTTAGGGTTTTGGTGCTAGGGTTTAGGGTTGTTGTGTTATGGTTTAAGGATTCACAATTTTTTGTAATGGTTTGGGGTTTTTCTTATATGGTTTCATGTTTAAAGTCTTTGAATTAACATTTAAGGTTCTAGGGTTTAAGGTTTAACATTTTTGTGCATTGGTTTAGAGCTTTTTTTTATGGTTTAGGTTTGAACGTCTTTGAGCTAAGGTTTAGGGATGTTGCGTTATGGTTTAGAGATTAACATTTTTTTATAATGATTCAGGGTTTTTTTTGTATGGTTTAAAGGTTTAAGGTTTTTGAGCTAAGGTTTAGGGTTTTGGTGCTAAGATTTTAGGGTTGTTGTGCTATGGTTTAAGGTTTAGCATTTTTGTGTAATTTTTTAGGGCTTTTTTCATATGATTTAGGGTTTAAGGTCTTTGAGTTAATGTTTAGGGTTTTGGTGTTAAAGTTTAAGGTTGTTGTGCTATGGTTTAAGGTTTAACATTTTTGTGCAATGGTTTAAAGTTTTTCTTGTATGGTTTACGGTTTAACATTTAACATTTTTGTGTAATGGTTTAGGGTTGGAGGGTATTAATGTGAGGGTTTAAGGTTGTAAGGTATTAGGGTTTAGGGGTTAACTATTTATAATTTAGGGTTTAAAGTTCTATGGTTTTGGGTGTATGGTGTGAGTCATGGATTATAATACCACAAATTGTTAAGCTTTAGTTCCATAGTATTCCTTAGTGTTAATGATTTGAATCATGATAAACCTCCAAGTAATAATTATTAAGAGTTGAATTAGCCTTTGGATATTTTAGCGTAGAAGACTCTTTTATTTAAATTGATGTAAGGTTTAGTTAATTTTAGGACCTAGTAAACGTTTTTAAGTACATTATCCTTTTATGTTATAGAGAGGTGAAAAGGGATATAGAATTAAATGGGATTTTACTGATATATTGGGAATAGAAGCCCATAATTAACAATAACATTTCGCCATGACAATATTAAGTTAGTCTATAGAATAATCTTCAGGCACGAATGATGTACTTGAAAGATTTTTAGGATGTAGTCCTAATACATCTTTATTTAGTCTTCACTTCTATCAGAATTTTAAATATAATCAAAATCAAACTTAAGTATTAACATTTCCACCTGAGTGGCCTCTAATGAATTACAACTTAGTAAACAACTTTAAGGGGATAGATCGCAATTGCAAAAACTCCAGAATGTGACAAATGGTGTGAGCTAGGTATTCAGCTCGATGCTCCATGGAAAGGGGGTTGATTGGGCCTTGCAACCAATGATAATGGCCATCACTGGGAACCCAAGTTCGACAATGAAGATGAATATCATCGTCTTCACATTGACATTCTTCAAACCTTTCTGGTGTGGCTCCACAAGCAAGAACACATTCTAAATAAATGGCTAGGGCATGTGGATTAGGAGACAATTGACGATCCCATGCCAAACGATCAATTCGAGTGCACACCATTTTTCTGGACGGTTTTTCTTCGTGTGACCGTTGAGAGACATTCACGTCAAGCGGTGCTTCTTCAAGTTCTTCCTTTTCAACGGGTGCAACGGGAGGATCCGAGGGCATAACAACATCATCCGCCATAACGAAATTTTCACCTGCATCAACAAAATCTAAAAGGTAGCCGAACCATTTTGGCACTTGTGTTCAAAGGGGTTGTTCTTTTTATTCAAGAAATTAGGGTAGGCGTGAGGCGTGGCAGTGACGATGGAATTCCGTGAAAACTCGCACATCCTTGTTCCAACAAATTCGTGAAGCCCTAATATCGATGGTGGATCTAGAAGTACATGGGAATCCTTATAATTCCTAATTTCATTTTAATTTATTATGTATTACATAATCAATCAATACACGATAAAAAATAATTAAGGAATATTAAAGGAGTCATTGGTGCATGAAGGGGTTACTACTACCAATGAATTGATTTAGTCAAATGTGAATTCAAGGATGTTCACTTATTACCATTGGTAAATTATTTAATAGTTAGTTACTTAGAATAATTAGGATGAATAAATAGGATGTTAAAGTCAAATGGACGAAATTGACAATGATGGAGCTCAAGAGTCCCATCAAGATGTCCAAGATAGGGAAAATGATGAGTCCTCCAATTCCATTGGTCATGAGGATTATCATCCTATTTGATTGGTGAAGGGAATGTTCTTAATGTTTCATTGGGCCTAGGAATTTTCATCCTAAATCCCATAGGAGAGAAAAATCCTTTTCGATTCTCAATGGTTCATGAAGGATGAGGAGGCCATTGATTGGAGGGAAGATCTCCAACCTTCCATTGGACAAGGAGAACAAGCTCAAGGAGGGGTGATAGGAGGCTTACCAAGGGGAATGGCATTGTGTGTGTGTTTTTTTGGAGGAGAAGGAGGAGAATGATAGTGTGAGAAATTCTTAGTTTTTATGTGTGGAAAAGTGTTGTTCATGGGAAAAAATGTGTGCAAACAAAATCCATGAAGGGAAGTTATGGGTAGCAAGTAATTGCAGTAGAATTCATGGAAGGATTCCCATGACAAAGCCCCTCGATTCTTAATTAAAATAGTTGTTTTTCTCAGATCCACTGTTAAATTTGTGTCAAACTTGAATCAGTTTCAGTTTAGGAGGTGATAAAATAAAATAAAATAATTTATAAAAATTTGTACCATTTTCTTTAAAAGATTAACTTTTTGAATTTCTAATGCATGTTAGATTAGGAATTTGTATGAAAATTTCATGATGGATGGAACGAAAGGGGGTCAACCATTAAGCGTGAACTTGGGTTAAACATCAATGTAAGGCTCCTTAACCTTCTATCATGGTGAGTTTGATTCTCCCACAATGTTTTGGTCCCTTTAAAGTGGACACAACGCATTAAATTCTTAGTGAACTCCTTTGCATTTCATTGACCCACCTTGACTTGTTAGAATGCAACTACATCGTAGTTCCACCCCCAAGTGGGTTTTGTGAGTGCACATCTTCATGTGGAAGGTGTGGAAGAATTCCTCACATATGGCATAGGGTCTATGTTATAACATTGAAGGTTTAGGGATTTAAGGTTTATTGTTTATGGTTTTAAAGTTCATAGTTTAGGGTTTAATGTTTTTGTTTTACAATATAACATTTCAAATGTAAGGTTTGAGGTTGAAGGTCAAAATGATGAACAAATTTTCAATATATTTTGCATGAATTTACGTCACATTTTGTCATCAATTGAATTCAATTCAATTTAGGAACCACATGGGCAAATCATTATTTATGGCTAATCAAATGCATCAAAAGACATTGACTCTTGTCCAACCGCTCCCATGTGCATGTGGTATTTGGTTCAAAATTGGAAAAAATTGTAAAGAAGTTATTCTTGAACAAAATGCAAAAAACCCATCACAAATTTTGGTTACTATTAAATTACATTAACAATTTATATTGAAAATTTTCATAATTTCAATATCAAGGGATTTGAATTGAGTTTAGTTTATTAATTAAAATTCAATTGAATTCACATTAACATTGATTCATTCAAATGGAACTAATTTATTTTTTTGAATCAATACCACATGGACAAATCGTTACAACTAATGAATCAAATGTAATCAATAAATTATTTTATTTCACAATAAATGTTGATTATTTTTGCATTCCTCAAAAGCATAAAATAATAAAGATCAAACTGACATTATAAAGTGAGACCATTTGAATGCCACTTCATGGGTGAATATTTGTTGTTAGCCAATCAAATGCATCAAAAAACATTTTTTCAATGTTTTGATTTGATTTACCAAAGTAATATTCAATGATCAAATACATACCAATGTATCTGAATGCAATATGACAAAGATAAATGTTTTATTTGATTTTTGGCAAATTGATAAAATGTATCAAATCTTGATGTGATCATTATG
>Ga0116230_10004193_pt1 | contig 14123 bp, 8 predicted proteins | sample S1TSphfallax_3_FD_88678 | JGI IMG/M metagenome (GOLD analysis project Ga0116230, IMG submission 88678) | Host-associated microbial communities from peat moss isolated from Minnesota, USA - S1T2_Fd - Sphagnum fallax MG | ecosystem: Host-associated > Plants > Peat moss > Unclassified | place: USA...
GCGTTGACAGAAAGGCGATGTCGATGCCTCGCATGTGCTCGGCAAGTTCGGAAAGAGTTTTGTCGCTCATCGTTTGCCCCTCGAAAATTGAAAATTTCATTTGGGCGAGGAAGGGGGCGGTTCAAGTCTATCTAGCGCGATTTCCGATCAACCGGAATCGTGCACGAGTGACTCTCGCAATCCGTCCGCGCAAGCTGTTCGCAGCCGGAAAGAAACAATTCGACAGCGTGGCGGATGCGGCGTTCCAGGACAACGCGGCCGGGTGCCGAGCGGAAGCCGAGCAATGTGCCAATGTGAAACTCGCCCAGCGCCATACCGAACAGCATCGCCGCCATCTCGCGCGGGTCGCGGAGCACCACGCCTTGCCGCTGGGCGATCTGCACCAGGCAGTCTTCCAACTGGTGTCGCGCCTTGGTCAGGCGCTTCTGGTGGAAGGCGCGGCCGAAATCCGGGCTATGAGTATACTCCGCCATCACCAGCCGCACGATGGCAATTTGTTGTGGCGCCAAAACAAAGCGGGCGAGGCAGAGCAGATGCTGAACCAGGATGTCGCTGGTCGACCAGTCCGGCTGTTCCTTCGGGAACGTCAGCAGCGATTGCTGATGCGCGAGCAGGGCGACGAACAGCTCCGCCTTCGACTCGATCAGTTGATAGACGGTCTTCTTCGACATGCCGGCCGCCTTTGCCACGTCGCTCATCGTCGCGGTATGGTAGCCCTTGGCGAGAAAAATATCCTCCGCGGCGGCGATCAGCTGCGACAGCTTCGCCCCGTCCGGTGCCTCCGGCCGTTCCGCCCGCTTCGGTTTCGTTGCGACCTGGACCATCCCACTCGGCTTATAATCATCGATCAGAAACTTACAAGTTTCCGATCAAAAAAAGATTTTGCCATTGCAGCGCTTGACGACGCATGAAAACGGTTTTAGCTGGCGGTCATGAAACCAATGGGTTTCCTCTCTCGCGTCGTCCCGCTGGTCTGGCTTGTCGCCGTCTCCGCATTGCCTCTCGCTGGCTGCGCGGTGGGGCCGAATTATCAGCCGCCGGCCCCGCCGGTCTTGGCTTCACTAACGCCGGGCGCACCGTTGGGCGTCACCCAAAAGGCGGCCGGCGTGGTGCAGACATTCAAGCCGGGTGCCGATATTTCCGGCGATTGGTGGACCTTGTTCCGCAGCCCCGAGCTGAACAACCTGATCGACGCAGCACTCGCCAACAACCCGACCCTGACGGCGAGCCAACAGACCCTGGTTGAAGCCGAGGAAAATATCCGGGCCGAGCAGGGGTCGTTCCTGCCGACGATTTCCGGCAGTTTTCAGGACACCAGGGAGCGGATTTCCTCGGCCGAGCTGGCGAGTCAGGGGGCTGGCGCCGGTGCTTCCGGCGCCGGCGTGGTGATCCCGCCGTTCACGTTCTACGACGCGCAAGCCAGTCTGTCATATACTCCCGACCTGTTCGGCGGCGTGCGGCGGCAGGTGGAAAGTCTGGCGGCGCAGGCCGACTATCAGCACTATGAGCTGGAGGCAGCGTATCTGACCCTCACGGCCGACGTTGTGACCACGGCGGTGAGCGAGGCGTCGCTGACCGGGCAGATTGCCGCGACCCGGCAGATCATCGCAATTGAGCAGCAACAGCTCGATATTCTGAACAAGCAGTTCAGCCTGGGCGGCGTGCCGATGGCGAACGTGCTGAGCGAGCAGGCGACGGTGGCGAGCAGCCGCGCCACGCTGCCGCCCCTGGAGGCCGCTCTGGCGCAGGCGCGCAATCAGCTCGCCGATTACGTCGGCGCGCTGCCGCCGGACTTCAACGCGGCCGATTTCACGCTGGACTCGCTGACCTTGCCGGCGGACGTGCCGGTCAGCGTGCCGTCCGCGATCGTGGCGCAGCGGCCGGATATCGCCGCCGCCGCCGCGCAACTGCATGAGGCGACCGCGAATGTCGGCGTCGCCACCGCCAACATGCTGCCGCAGATCAGCCTCTCCGCCGATGTCGGGCGGCAGGCATTGACCACGGGGACGCTGTTCACGCCGCAGACCCTGGCCTGGAGCCTGGTGGCCGGAATCACCCAGCCGATCTTCGAGGGCGGGACGCTGGATGCCAAGCGCAAGGCGTCCGTCGCGGCGTTGCGCGTGGCGGCCGCGCAGTATCAGTCAACGGTGTTGAGCGCGTTCCAGAACGTCGCCGACGCGCTGCAGGCCCTGCAGTACGACGCGGCGGCGCTGGCGGCGGCGCAGGTGGCGGAAGCGGCGGCGGCGAAAAGCCTGACGGTGACGGAGGATCAGGTGAAGCTCGGCGGCCAGCCTTTTACCGCCGAACTGACCGCGCAGACCAGCTATCAGAATGCGGTGATTGCCCGCGTCAAGGCGCAGGCGACGCGGCTGTCCGACACCGCGGCGCTGTTTCAGGCGCTGGGCGGCGGGTGGTGGCACCGCCAGGATGTGAAACAACAATGCTGCGGCTTGATCCCGTGACAGCGGTTGAGGGGATGCAATGATTAAGCGGTTGATCGTGGTGCTGGTCGCACTCGGCGTTCTGTTCTTTCTTATTTTTGGTTTCGGCGCCTTCAGGAATGTCATGATCGGCAAATTTCTGGCGACGCTGCCGTTCCAGCCGCAGACCGTCTCGACAGTCAAGGCGGTGGCGACGCCCTGGCAGCCGTATCTGCAATCCGTCGGCAGCGTGGTTGCGATCAACGGCGCCAATCTTTCGTCGGAGGTCTCCGGCGTCGTCGACACGATCAACTTCGAGTCCGGCGACAACGTGCCGGCCGGCAAGTTGCTGTTGACCTTGCGGGCAAACAACGACCCGGCGGTGCTGGCGCAATTGCAGGCGGCGGCCGAGCTGGACGAGGTGACCTACCGCCGGGATGTGAAGCAATTGGCGGCGGACGCGGTGAGTCAGGCAACGGTGGACACGGACCGCGCGACGCTGGCGCAGGCGCAGGCGCAGGTGCAGGCGCAGCAGGCGTCGATGGCAGAGAAACAGGTCCGGGCCCCGTTCGCCGGCACGCTCGGCATCCGGCAGGTCGATCTCGGCCAATACCTCGCCGCCGGCACCGAGATCGTGACGCTGCAGCAACTCAATCCATTGTTCGTCGATTTCTACATGCCACAGCAGGCGCTCGCGCAAATCGCGGTCGGCCAGGCCGTGACGGTCACCGTGGATGCGTTCCCGAACCAGAGTTTTCCGGGCACCATTTCGTCAATCAATTCGGCGATCGACACGGCCACCCGCAACGTTCAGGTGCGCGCCAAGATCAATAATGATTCGCTGATCCTGCGGCCCGGGATGTTCGCGAACATAAAAATCGACGTCGGCAAGCCACAAAATCTGGTCACGCTGCCGCAGACCACGATCACCTACAATCCGTATGGCGATACCGTGTATATCGTGTCGCCGGGAACCGGCCCGGACGGCAAGCCGGCGCTGCTGGCGAAACAGGTGTTCGTGCAGGTCGGCGATACCAGGGGCGACCAGATCGCGATCCTGAAAGGGGTCGCCGTGGGAGACGAGGTGGTGACCGCCGGTCAATTGAAGCTGAAGAACGGCGCCAACGTCACCGTCAACAACGACGTGCCGGTGCCGGACAGCCCGAACCCGACCCCGCCGAACGAATAGGCCAAAACGATGCGCGGTTTTACCGATTTGTTCATCAAGCGGCCGGTGCTGGCGATCGGCGTCAGTCTGCTGATTCTTGTCCTTGGCCTGCGCGCGGTCGGCTCGTTGCCGGTGCTGCAATATCCGCAGACCGAGAACGCGACGATCACGATCACCACGACCTATCCGGGCGCTTCGCCGGACGTCGTTGCCGGCTTCGTGACCACGCCGATCGAGGACGCGGTCGCCCAGGTCAATGGCATCGACTACATGACCTCGACCAGCCAGACCAGCACCAGCACCATCACCATCAATCTGGTGCTCAACCACAACCCGGACTCGGCGCTGACCGAGGTCAGTGCGAAGGTCAATTCGGTGCTGAACCAGCTGCCGGCCGGGGTCCAGCAGCCGGTCCTGGTGTTGCAGGTGGGCCAGACGCTGGATGCGATGTACATCGCGTTCCGCAGCACCGTGCTGTCGGCCAACCAGATCACCGATTATGTCACGCGCGTGGTGCAACCGCAGCTGCAGGCGGTGAACGGCGTGCAGACCGCGGAGGTGCTGGGCGGCCAGAATTTCGCGATGCGGGTGTGGCTCGACCCCGAGAAGCTCGCCTCCTACGGGCTGACGGCGGCGGACGTCTATACCGCGCTCGGCAACAACGACTTCATCGCGACCCTGGGGAATACCAAGGGGCAGATGACCCAGATCACGCTGACCGCGACGACCGGATTGGCCAGCGTCGCCGGGTTCCAGAATCTGGTGCTTAAGCAGGAAAACGGCGCGATCATCCGGCTGAAGGATGTCGGCACCGTCGAGCTGGGTGCCGATAACTACGAACAGCACGTGACCTTCGACAACAAGGGCGGCGTGTATATCGGGATCCAGGTGGCACCTGACGCGAACCTGTTGAACGTCATCGCCGGCGTGAAGAAGGTCTTGCCCGGCGTCTTTTCCGATCTGCCAAGCGGGCTGGAAGGCTCGATCGCCTACGATTCGACCGAATTCGTCAACGCCTCGATCGATGACGTGCTGACGGCGCTGGGCGAAGCGCTCATCATCGTGACCCTGGTGGTGTTCGTATTCCTGGGATCGCCGCGGTCCGTGCTGATCCCGGTGATCGCGATCCCGCTGTCGCTGGTCGGCGCGTTTGCGATGATGCTGTTCTTCGGATTCTCGATCAATCTCCTGACATTGCTGTCTCTGGTGCTGGCGATCGGGCTGGTCGTCGATGACGCGATCATCGTGGTGGAGAATGTGAACCGGCATCTTGCCGAGGGTAAGACGCCGTTCAACGCCGCGATCCTGTCGGCGCGCGAGCTTGGCGGCCCGATCATCGCCATGACGGTGGTGCTGATCTCGGTGTATCTGCCGATCGGCTTCCAGAGCGGTCTGACCGGCGCGCTGTTTACCGAATTTGCCTTTACCCTCGCGGGTGCCGTGACGATTTCCGCGATCATCGCGCTGACGCTGACGCCGATGATGAGTGCGAAAATCCTGAAGCCGCTCGACTTTGCCAATCCGGATTGGGAAGCCAAACTGGTCGGCTTCATCGAGCGCCGGTTCGACCAGATTCACCGGGTCTATACGCGCCTGTTGTCCGGTAGCCTGAATACCATTCCAGTAACACTCGTGTTCGCGGCGTTGATCCTCACCAGCATCTATTTCCTTGCGTCCGGGGCCAAGAGCGAGCTGGCGCCGCAAGAGGACGAGGGCGTGGTGATCATGTTTTCGACCTCGGCGCCGAACGCGACGATGCCGCAATCCACGATGTACGACGAACACCTGAACGCGCTGGTGCTGCAGCACCCGCAGGTGTCGCACACGTTCCAGATCGACGTTCAGGGCCAGGACATTCTGGGCAGCGTGCTACAGCCCTGGGACCAGCGCAAGTTGAGCGCCACCGACATGCAGAACATCCTGCAGAACCAGGCGGACGCGGACGATGCCGGCCAGCAGGTGGTGGCGTTCCAGCCGCCGTCCCTCCCGGGCAGCCAGGGCCTGCCGGTTTCTTTCGTGATCAAGACAACGGATGATTTCTCGGTGTTGTATCCGGTGTCTCAGCAATTTCTAGCGGCGGCGCTGAAGACGGGTAAATTTATTTTCCTGCAAAGCGACCTGAAGATCGACCAGCCGCAGGCGACGGTGACGATCGACCGTGCCAAGGCGGCCTTGCTCGGCTTGAACATGAACGACGTGGGGGCGGCGATGGGCGACGCGCTCGGCGGCAACTACGTCAATTATTTCAGCCTCGATGGCCGGTCCTACAAAGTGATCCCGCAGGTCGAGCGAACCGCGCGCCTGAACGTCGCCGACCTGATGAATTACCCGGTGACCGCGATCAACGGCATCAACGTTCCCCTGTCGACGGTCGCCACGATCACCACGTCGGTGATCCCGGAATCGATCAACCATTTCCAGGAACAGAATTCGGCGACCATCCAGGGCGTCGCCGCCCCCGGCGTGTCGCAGCAGGAGGCGATCGCAACCCTGCAGGGCCTTGCCGCGAAGATGCTGCCGCCCGGCTACGCGGTCGACTACGGTGGCCAGATGCGGCAGTTCGAGCAAGAGAACAGCAGCTTCATCACCACCTTCGGTTTCGCGGTTATCATCATTTTCCTCGCCCTGTCGGCATTGTTCAACTCGTTCCGAGACCCGTTGATCATCCTGGTTTCGGTGCCGATGTCGATCGCCGGGGCGATGATCTTTATCTATCTCGGCTTCGGCGGCGTCTCCCTGAATATCTATACGGAGGTCGGGCTGGTCACGCTGATGGGTCTGGTCAGCAAGCACGGCATCCTGATGGTGGAAGTGGCGAACGAGGCGCGGATCGCGGGCAAGCCGAAGCGCGAGGCGATCGAATACGCCGCCAATATCCGCCTGCGGCCGATCTTGATGACCACGGCGGCGATGGTGCTGGGCGTGATTCCGCTGATCCTGGCGACCGGCGCCGGGGCGGCGGCGCGGATCAACATGGGCGTGGTGATCGCCACCGGCCTTGCCATCGGCACCTGCTTCACGCTGTTTGTGGTGCCAGCCGTGTACATGGTGTTATCCGGTAACAAGGTCGTGCTGGAGAAGCCGGGCGTCGCAGCCGCGCGTTGAGTTCGGTTTGGGGTCCGATACCGATAGGACCGCCCCGGACTCGGGACGCGGATGTCCCGCGTCAAGCCGCCAGCTCGATCCCCTCCAGGCGGTCCTCCAGCTCCTCGCCGGCGTTTCGCAGTGCTGCCAGCGTCGCCTCGTCCGGCGCCCAGTAGCTGCGCTCCTGCGCCTCGATCAGGCGGTTGGTCAGCCGGGCGGAGGCGGTGGGGTTGAGGGCGGCGATGCGGTCGCGCATCGCCTTGTCCAGCACGAAGGTCTCGGTGATCCGTTTATACACCCAAGGGTCGACAGCGCCGGTGGTGGCGGACCAGCCGAGCGTGTTGGTCACCTGCGCCTCGATCTGCCGGACCCCTTCATGGCCGTGGATCAGCAAATCCTCGATATATTTCGGGTTCAGCGTGCGGGTGCGCATTTCCAGCGCGACCTGCTCGTTAAGGGTCCGCACCTTGCCGTCGCCGCGAGTCTGGTCGCTGATGTACAGCGCCGGCATCTCGCCCTTCACCGTACTGACCGCGCGGGTCAGGCCGCCCAGGCCGTCGAAATAATGGTCGACGCTGGTGACGCCGAGCTCGAGCGATTCGAGGTTCTGGTACGCCGCCTCGACGGTGCCGAGCACCGCGCCCAGCACCGCGTCATTGCGCGCCGGCCGGCCGTCCACGCCATAGGCGAAGCCCTTGCGGGACATGTATGCCTTGCCGAGTTCGTCCTCGTTTTCCCAGGCGCCGGATTCGATCAGATTGTTGACGTTCGCACCGTAATTGCCTTCCTGGTTGCTGAACACCCGCAGCGCCGCGTCCTCGACCGTGCCGCCATTCGTGGCGATGAACGCCAGCACGTGCTTGCGCACGAAATTCCGCGCCGCGGGCTCGTCCGCCTGCGCCGCCAGCAATGCGGCCTCCGCCAACAGTTTCGTTTGCAGCGGCAAAAGATCACGAAAAATGCCGGAAAGGGTGACCACCACGTCCACCCGCGGCCGGCCCAGTTCCGCGAGCGTCACCAGCTCGGCGCCGCACAGCCTGCCATAGCCGTCCCGCCGCGGCCTGGCGCCCAGCAGCCACAGAGCCTGCGCCAGCGGACCGCCTTCCGATTTCAGATTGTCGCTGCCCCATAGCAGCAACGCCACGGTCTCCGGCAGGGTGCCGGCTTCCGCGCGGTGGCGGGCCAGCAACAAATCCGCCTGCCGGGCGCCATCCTGCACCGCGAAGGTGGTCGGCATCCGGAACGGATCGAAACCGTACAGGTTGCGCCCGGTCGGCAGGATTGCCGGCGTGCGGAGCAAATCCCCGCCCGGCGCGGGGCGAATATAGCCGCCGTCCAGCGCCGTGATCAGCGCCGGCAGCTCGTGGTCTTGCCCCATCAGCGCATCCACGCGGGCACGCTCCACCGGCTCGGTGATGCCGGCGGCGTCCAGCACGCGGGCGCGCGCTTCTGGCCCCGGTGGTGCCCCCACCACGTGCAGACCCTCGGGAATGAGCGTGTATTCCAGCTCCAGCAGATCCGCCGCCAGCTTTGCCATCGCCGGCGCCACGGCCATGCCGCTCCAGGCGGGTTCCGCCGCCGCCAGGTCCAGAGCGGCGGCCTGCGCCTGGACCAGCTCGACCAGCGCCAGTTGCTCGCTATCCGGCGTGTCCGGACCCATCGCCCGCGCCCGTTCGAGCGATGCCTTCAGCTCCACCAGGCCCTTGTACAGACCGGCGGCGCCGACCGGCGGAGTCAGATGGCTGATCAACGTCGCCATCCCGCGGCGCTTCGCCAGCATCCCCTCGGACGGGTTGTTGGCGGCGTACAGGTAGAAATTCGGCAGATCGCCGATCAGCCGGTCCGGCCAGCATTTGGCGGAAAGCCCGGCCTGCTTGCCGGGCATGAATTCCAGCGCGCCGTGGGTGCCGAAATGCAACACGGCGTCGGCGGAGAAATCATGCCGCAGCCATTGGTAGAAGGCGGAAAACGCGTGGGTGGGGGCGAAGCCGCCCTCGAACAGCAGGCGCATCGGGTCGCCTTCATACCCAAACGGCGGCTGCACCGCGACGAACACGTTGCCGAATTGCTGGCCGAGCACGAAGATTGACGCGCCGTCAGAAAGCTGCCGGCCCGGCGCCGGGCCCCAGACCTTTTCGATCTCCGCGAGATGCGGCTCGCGCCGGATATGCACGTCGCGCGGGATTTTCGCGCCGACGTTCGCGGGCGTGCCGTATTGCGCGGTGTTGCCGTCCAGGATGGCCCGCCGCAGCGCGTCCACGTCCGCCGGCACGTCCACGGCGTAGCCAGCCGCCGCCATTGCCTTCAGCGTGTTGTGCAGAGAGGCGAAGACGGACAGATACGCCGCCGTGCCGGTCGCACCCGCGTTCGGAGGGAAGTTGAACAGCACGATGCCAACTTTCCGCTCCGCCCGGCTGCGCTTGCGCAGGCGCACGAGCGCGCCGAGCCGCGCCGCAAGCTTGGCCGCGCGTTCCGGATGCGAACACATGCGCTTCTGTTCCAGCGCGGTGCCGCCGGTGCGGCGGCCGCCGAAAATCATCGGCATGGTGGCGCCGTCCAGCTCCGGCAGGGCGACCATCAGCGTCGCCTCGATCGGCGTCAGGCCGCGCGAATCGCCTTCCCAGTCCTCGATCGTCTGGAATTCCAGCGGTGCGGCCACGATGTACGGAACGTCCAATCCGGCCAGCGTGATTTCGGCGGATGCGGAATCGTTATAGGCAGGACCGCCGACCAGCGAGAAGCCGGTGAGCGATGCGACGGCGTCCACCGTCGTCACACCGTTCTCTTGAAAATAGGTTCCGATCGCGCCGCGCTGGTCCAGGCCGACCGCGAAGATCGGCACGGTGTTGTAGCCCGCCGCCTCGATCGCGCCGATCACGCCGTCGTAATGCGCGGTGTCTCCGGCCAGGATGTAGGAGCGCAGCAGCAACAGGCCGACGGTGCCCTTCGCGTATTTGCAATGCGGGATCGCGGCGCGGTCAGTCACGATCCGGCCTTCGGCGCGCGGGTGGTACAGCCCGGTTTCCGGATAGTCGATCGGCGGCGGCGGCGGCTTGGTGGCGCGAAGAGCGATGCGCGGCCCGTCCGCATAGCGGCCGACCATCAGCTGGATCAACCGCTCCATGTTTTCCGCCGAGCCCGCAAGCCAGTATTGCAAGCCGAGGAAATAGACGCGCAAATCCTGCGCGGTGCCCGGAATGAATTTCAGCAGCTTCGGCAGGTTGCGCAGCATCTTCATCTGCTTCTCGCCGGCGCTGGCGGCGGCTTTGCCTTCGCGCTTTGGCTTCAGCTTTTTCAGCATGCCCATCACGCCGCCGGGTTCGTTCGCCATGTCCAGGCGGCCGAATTTGGTCTGCTTGACGATCTCCGCGGCGGACAGCGCGCAGAACATCGCGTCGCACGAGTCGCGACGGGCGGCGAGCTGCGGGGCGACCAGCCTCGTGTGATCCTCGAGAAACAGCATGGTGGCGATGACGATGTCCGCCTCGGCGATCGCCTCATGGCATTCGGCAAGCGCGGATTTATTGCCAGCCCATTGGTCGGCGGAATGCAGCTCGACGGTCAGGCCCGGCCAGTTCCGGCGCAGACTGGCTTCGGCAACCGCGGCGGCACCGGCCATATGGCCGTCCATCGTAATGATCGCCAGGCGGATCGCCGTTGCGGAACTGACTGCGCTGCCTGGCTTCATGGCGGACTCCGGCCACTAGATAGTGGTTCAGAAAAGTTACCTCTCGTGGCTCACGAGTGTCAACAATAACTTACGTCAATTAAACTTGACACTTGCCAGCGGTTCCGGCGAAGATGGGGAAACAGGAGAACCGCGATGGCTGACCAGGTGTTCGACGTGGTGGTGGTTGGCGGTGGCCCGGCGGGGGCGATCGCGGCTGAAACCCTCGCAAAGGCCGGACGCCGCGTGGCGTTGCTGGACAAGGCGGGGCGGATCAAACCGTGCGGGGGTGCCGTGCCGCCCCGGTTGATCCGCGACTTCGCGATTCCCGAGCATCTCATCGTCGCGCACGCACGCGGTGCAAAAATTTTCGCGCCGTCCGGCCGCGCCGAGATGATGCCGATCGAGGCGGACGGCTATGTCGGCATGGTGGACCGCGACGTGTTCGACGAATATCTACGCAATCGCGCGGCTGAAGCCGGCGCGGTGCGAGAGACCGGCGTATTTCTGAGCGTCAGCCGGGAGACGTCCGAATTCGCGACCGTGCACTATCGTCCCAGCAAATCATCCGGCGCCGCCGAGTCGGTTTTGCACACGAAGCTGATCATCGGCGCGGATGGCGCCGTGTCCGCGGTGGCGCGCGCGGAGGTGAAGGGCAACAACCCGAAATACGTGTTCGCGTATCATGAAGTCGTCCGCGCACCGGCGCGCGACACCGCGGGGTGGGACGCGGACCGCTGCGACATCTATTATCAGGGCGTCGTCTCGCCGGATTTTTACGGCTGGGTGTTCCCGCATGGCGACACCGCGAGCATCGGCACCGGCAGCGCCCGCAAGGGCTTCGCGCTGCGCGAGGCGGTGGGCGATCTGCGGCGGGAGGCTGGGCTCGAAAACGTGGAGACGCTACGTCGGGAGGGTGCGCCGCTTCCCATCCGCCCGCTGAAGCGCTGGGACAACGGCAAGGACGTGGTGCTGGCAGGGGATGCCGCCGGCGTCGTGGCACCCGCGTCGGGCGAGGGGATATACTACGCCATGCTGGGCGGCCAGATGGCGGCGGAGGCGGCGGAAGCCTGCCTCGCCACCGGCGACGTGAAGGCGCTGCGGCTGGCGCGCAAACGCTTCATGAAGCAGCACGGCCAGGTGTTCTGGGTGCTGGGGTTCATGCAGAGTTTCTGGTACGCGACCGACAAGCGGCGGGAACGCTTCGTGCGCATCTGCGGCGACAAGGACGTGCAGTCCTTGACCTGGCAGGCCTATATGAACAAGGCGCTGGTCTACGCGAAACCCAGCGCGCACCTAAAGATATTCTTGAAGAACATGGCGCATCTGACGGGTCTGGCGCGGGCTTAGTTCTGCGCTCGATTCTGAACCGCGAAGAAGCAGCAAGCAAGCTCTGATACCAGACCGCCGATCCGGTATCAGAACGCCGCAAAAATAATCAGCTCGCCGGTGAATACAGCTCGCACCAGCCGGACGGGGAAATCGTGCCGGAGACGATCTTGCACGCATTCGGCGGCGCCCACTGGATGCAGCCGCTGCATTGCTGGCCGTTGCTGGGCTTGGTCTGGTAGCCGACAGTCGACGGGTCGGCTTTCGCACTCTGCGCCTCGGCGCGGCCGGCGATCCCGGCGGCGCCGGCAATACCCAGAATGGCAAGTCCGGCCTTCAGGGCGGCGCGGCGTGAGGCTTTGTCTTCAGGCATATGTGGCTCCCTTTGGTCATCTGATACACGAATAGATATTACGCAGGTTTCATGGCGAATTGAAGGCGGGCAGGCGGGTATGCCCGGCGATGCCGGTCATGACGGCACAGCACCGCGCCACCATGATCTGGTCGGGTCTAAACCTTTGTCAATGAACCGGTTATGCGAAGACGGCGGCCGGCGCGTCCGCCTTCAGGCTGGCGCCGAGCTCCTGGCCGATCCGCGCGGCATCGCGCATCGTGCCGCGCAGGCGCCGTTTCAGGAGAAACGCGCCGTCCGTGCTGGCGACCAGGCCGGTCAGATGCAGCGTGCCGTCCGCGGTGACGCGGGCATAGGCGCCGATCGGCGTGTTGCAGGACCCGTCCAGCACCGCCAGCATGCCGCGCTCGGCGGCGGCGCAGGCGCGCGCCTCCGGGTCCTCGATCGCGGCCAGCAACTCGCGCATCTGGGTGTCGGATTCGCGCACGGTGATGCCGACGATGCCCTGCCCGGCGGCCGGCACCATGAATTCCGGGTGAATGACCAGGGACGCGTGGGCGGCGAGGTTGAGGCGGCGCAGGCCGGCATAGGCCAGCAGCGTCGCCTGGGTCTGACCGGCGGCGACCTTGTCCAGCCGGGTCGCGACATTGCCGCGGATCACCGCGCAGCGCAGATCCGGCCGGGCGTGCAGCAATTGTGCCTGCCGCCGGACCGAGGCGGTGCCGATTTCCGCACCCTCCGGCAGACAGTCCCAGGGGTTCCAGGGGTCGGGCCGCCCGCAATCCGGGCCCAGGATCAGGACGTCCCGCGCATCCTCGCGCGTCAGCACGCAGCCCAGCACGATGCCGGGGCGCATCACCGTCTCCAGATCCTTCAGGCTATGAACCGCGATGTCGATGCGGCCTTCCAGCATCGCCTCGTCGATTTCCTTGGAGAACAACCCCTTGCCGCCGATATCCGCGAGCCGGCAGCCGGACGCCTGGGACGCGTCCCCGGTGGTCCGAATGATGTGCTCGGCGGTATTGGCGCCGCCCAGCGCCGGGCAGATTTTCTGCAGCCTGGCGATGACGTTGCGGGTCTGGGTGAGGGCGAGCGGCGAGCCGCGGGTCCCCACATTCAGCGGCAGCGACCGGTCATGCGGGGCGACCTGATAGACCGGGCTGAACGAGGGTTTTTCGGCGATCGGCCGGTGCAGGATTTCCATGTTACGCCGCCCGGCGGATGGAAAGTTCGTGCCAGATCGTCGAAAGGGCGCCGACCAGGTGGGAAATATCCGCGTCCGAATGCAAGGGCGAGGGCGTGATGCGCAGACGCTCGGTCCCACGCGGCACGGTCGGGTAGTTGATCGGCTGCACGTAGATGCCGAACCGGTCCAGCAACTGGTCGGAAATGCTCTTGCACTTCACCGGATCGCCGACGATCACCGGCACGATATGGCTGGGATTGGCGAGGTGCGGGACCCCGGCCTCGTCCAAGGCGGCGCGCAGCGTGGCCACCCGGTTGTGCATCCTTGCGCGCTCGGCGGCGCTGGTTTTCAGATGGCGGATCGAGGCGAGTGCTCCGGCCGCGACCATCGGCGGCAGCGCGGTCGTGAAAATGAAGCCGGAGGCGTAGGAGCGGATGAAGTCGCACAGCCCGGTCGAGCCGGTGATATAGCCGCCGATCACGCCAAACGCCTTCGCCAGCGTGCCCTCGATCACGGTGACGCGGTGGGACAGATTGTCCCGGTCCGACAGGCCACCGCCGCGCGGGCCGTACATGCCGACGGCGTGGACCTCGTCCAGATAGGTCATCGCGCCGAATTCGTCGGCCAGATCGCAGATTTCCTTGATCGGGGCGACGTCGCCGTCCATCGAATACACCGATTCGAAGGCGATCAGCTTCGGCCGGGCCGGGTCGATGGCGGCGAGTTTTTCCCGCAGGTCGGCGAGGTCGTTATGCGCCCAGACCTGGCACTCGGCGCGGCTGTGCCGGATGCCCTCGATCATCGAGGCGTGGTTGCCGGCGTCCGAGAGGACGACGCAGCCCTTCATCTTGGCGGCCAGGGTGCACAGCGTCGCCCAGTTCGACATGTAGCCGGAGTTGAACAGCAGCGCCGAATCC
>Ga0116230_10004197_pt1 | contig 14118 bp, 9 predicted proteins | sample S1TSphfallax_3_FD_88678 | JGI IMG/M metagenome (GOLD analysis project Ga0116230, IMG submission 88678) | Host-associated microbial communities from peat moss isolated from Minnesota, USA - S1T2_Fd - Sphagnum fallax MG | ecosystem: Host-associated > Plants > Peat moss > Unclassified | place: USA...
AATATGCAATATTGCAGCTTGATGCAAACACTGGGGAGCCCCTATACTTGAGCATTCTCAGAGGGAGAGGTTTATCTACCAATGGATACTGGTACTGGATTGGTGTCGGCGTCCTTACTGGTTACACTATTTTGTTCAATATTTTTGTAACCTTGGCTCTGGGATTTCTGGAACGTGCGTAAATCTTTACTCTCACTTTAGATCTGTTATTATGTTCTTCTGGTTCTTCCATTTGTAGTTTCTGTGCATATCTGTTGAATTTTACCTTAATGGGACATGCATTAATTGACACCATTTTGGACCTTCTAACAAGCAGCTCTGGGTAAGCCACAAGCAGTAGTGCAAAAAGAAGCACAAGATGAGTCTAAGCACAAAAGTGGAGCTGGCTTAAAGCAACACCATGTGAAAAAGAGAACCCAGCTTCCATCTTGGATGTTGCTACTTCATCGTCCCTTGCATTCCAATTTCTCAGGTAGAAAATCGCTGCAGAATATTACATTTCTTTTATAGCTAAATTTGCTTCATCTGTGGGATGCTATTTACCTCCTACATGCATTTGCTTAGAGCAGTATAGATGGAGAATCTGCTACATCTACTACTGTAGATAAGACAGTTACAGAGTAGCTAGACTGTAGCTGTGGTGTGCGATTTGGCATCTAGCTATGGTTTTTCTAAGGCAAAGTTGCCAGTTATACAGTGAATTTCCACTGTGAATTTAGTCATCATTGGCAGAACAGAAAACTTGGTACAAATTCTAAGCCTAGCACTAATCATGAGCATCATCTCTGGTGGCAAATGATGGTTGTAATGATGGTGGCAAGAAGTGGGAATGGGTGGGTGGCATTAATGCAGCAGCAGCAGGGCAGCAAGTGAAACATCTTGCAGCACACACAAGCATAAACATGGAGGACTTACAAGGATGTCAGGATCAAGGCTGGCCACAGCAAAAGGGCATGATATTGCCATTTCAGCCGTTGACATTGAGCTTCAACAATATCTGCTACTATGTTGATATGCCCCATGTAGGTGGTGCTTCGCTGCTCACCTTGTGGCATATTAGTCTTTCAAATGTCTAGAATAGAAACATCAGTGAACACCAGATCAGATTTGCATGAGCTGCTAACATCCATCAGTGTATTACTACTGATCCGTGTGTCTCCCAACAGAAGGTACATGTTTAAATGTGGTTGCCTATTTCTAAGATTGAACCCTGATTTCCATAGCTTAACATCTCCCCATACATGTGACCCAAGGTTATGTATGACTCTGAAAGAGAATCATTTGAAAACTTCCCACTTTTTGCCTCCAATTTCAGGAAATGAAGGTTCAAGGGATTACAACTAACAGGCTGCAGCTGCTACGGAATGTGAGTGGTGTGTTCAAGCCGGGTAGGCTCACTGCTCTTATGGGAGTCAGTGGGGCGGGCAAAACCACACTCATGGATGTGCTTGCTGGAAGGAAAACAGGGGGTTACATCAAGGGAGAAATTAAGATATCTGGATACCCCAAGGTGCAAGAAACATTTGCCCGCATTTCCGGGTATGTGGAGCAGACTGACATCCATTCTCCACAAGTGACAGTGCATGAGTCCTTGATGTTCTCATCATGGCTGCGGCTCCCCCGGCAGGTTGATAAAGCAACACACAGTGTAAGTGTACTGTACAGATCTTGGTTCCTAATAGTGTGAAGACCATCCACAATAGCAAAACTTGTAAGAAACATCCTTTTTATAATTGAAATGCTCAGCATCCGTCATGCCAGTGGTTTTGATACATAGACTCTTCTTGAGTTGGGAATGAATATGTGCATCAAAGAAAAAAATCCTGCCACCTAATTATGTTGCCCACCATGGAATTTCTGCAGATTTTTGTAGAAGAGGTTATGGAATTGGTAGAGCTAAGCTCCTTAAGGCATGCTCTGGTGGGACTGCCAGGCAGCTCAGGCCTTTCTGTAGAACAGAGAAAGCGGCTCACAATTGCTGTGGAATTGGTGGCAAATCCCTCTATCATATTTATGGATGAGCCAACATCAGGTTTGGATGCTAGAGCTGCAGCCATTGTCATGCGAACGGTTCAGAATACTGTCAAAACAGGCAGGACTGTTGTATGCACAATACACCAGCCAAGTATTGACATATTTGAGGCATTTGATGAGGTACATACTCCTGCTTCAAGAGGAAGTTGATATGACTAAATTGCACTGATGATGTGTACTATGCTGCTTCGAGGATCCCAATACCCAAAGAAAGGGTTTTGTCATACTGACTATTTCTCCTTCTGAGTGTTTGCAGCTTTTGCTGATGAAACCTGGTGGACAATTGATTTATGCTGGTCCACTTGGCCAGGATTCAAAGCTGCTGGTTGAGTATTTCCTGGTGAATGCATTTCGTTACTCCAATTCAGTACCCAAATGCTCAATGTGTTAAGATCTCTGTTTGTTTCAGCAGCAGACATGCAAATTCTTTCTGTATTTCCAGATTTTCACATACCTCTTACCTTGGGTATAATGGCTGAGTACCAGGCAATAGATGGAATTCCTCCAATAAATGATGGATATAATCCAGCTACCTGGGTGCTAGAGGTCACCACTCCTGCAGCCGAATTACAGATTGGCAAAGATTTTGCAGATGTGTATCATGATTCTGAATTGTTTCTGTAAGTGCTGCAAAATCTATTTTGAGTATCATTGTGAACTATAAGAGTCAACTTGTATCAAACAAATGTACTTGTGTGTATATATATATATGAGCCATTTCAGTTGCTGAAGACACAAATGCACATTTCATTGTAAGATATGTCTGTCATCTCTCTATAATTTTTCTTGTGATCTTTTTTTGGCAGGGAAAATGAGTATTTGATTAAACAGTCAAGCATTCCAGCACCTGGAACATTTGACCTGGAATTTGCATCTCGATATCCCCAGTCACCAAGCACACAACTCATGATATGTCTATGGAAGCAGAACATCACATACTGGCGGAGCCCATACTACAATGTTGTGCGTTTTTTCTCTAGTTTTGTATATGGGTTGATCTTTGGGTCAATCTTTTGGGGTCTTGGCTCACAAAGGTACACTACTCTTTCCCAGCTCCATATTTTATTGCACTGCCATTCTGGAGCATGAGTTTCATTGCCATCCTTGCAAGAGGAAAAAGAGAGACAGACAGACAGAGGGTCTGAAGTGCAAGGGAAATGGTGGGTTAAATTAGTGAACAAATCTGTGAATTGTGGAAGTTGTGCTCAAAATCATCATAGAACGAACTGTGTTCAATATCTATGACCCCACTATTTGGTTGACAAAATGAACTGCAGGAAAACACAAATTGAGGTGTTTAATGTGATGGGTGCATTGTATGCTGGCACAATGCTCTTGGGAGTCCAAAATGCATCTACAGTGCAACCTGTAGTGGCAGTTGAGCGCACTGTTTTCTATAGAGAGCGTGCCGCTAGCATGTATTCTCCATTGCCATATGCATTGGCTCAAGTGCGTGAATTTCATCACTTGTTTTTCCCCTGGGACTCTTTTTATAACAAAATTGCATAACTCTAATGTATTGCAACTGATGTACCCTCAATCGTCTCCCCAGCTGCATTCTCCAGTATTCTCTCGAAGCTACTTTTGTCCGTTAATTTGCCTCAAAAAAAATTTCTGGCTCTTGCCAAAAGTCAGCTGTTGCTCTCCACCCATCTAGCTGAAGAAAAAGAAAAAACTCACTCAAGAACTATGAATCTCTATCTCCATTGTAGGTGATTAACTACAACCGGTTAGTGTGCAGGGTCTTGTGGAGCTTCCCTACATCCTCATTCAATCCCTCTTGTATGGGACCATCACTTATTTGATGATCCAATATGAGATGAGTACAGGTACTCAAGGCCATTTAATGCCAGTGGCATTGAATCTGGTAAACTAGGAGCAACACCACAATTGTTGACTTGTAATAATGGTTTATCTTTCCACTGTACTACAATTGAACAATCAACTTAGTACTCTAGGCCCAGGATCAACATCACAACTATAGAATGAGTCCAAGGGGAAACCCACCCTAGAGAATTCAGTCAGTTTTAGTTTTCATGAGAAGCCAATGCTCAGTACTTCTCACTTAGACTTCTGTTCACTTGATCAGGTTGTAGCACAGCACCAAGATTGTTGCAGCTTGGAGCTGGATTCTCAGTGCATTTATATCTAATGAACATGAGAAATTGGGCATGATTGTTTGATGGTGCTCTTTGATGTATGTGTGCAGCTAAGTTCCTCTGGTACCTGTTGTTCATGTTTCTGACCTTCACATACTACACAATGTATGGGATTATGGCTGTTGGGCTTACATCTTCACAAATGTTGGCAGCAGTCATGGCGACAATATTCTACTCACTTTGGAACTTATTTTCAGGTTTCCTGATTCCATTCCCTGTAAGTATGAAGAAATGGCAAAATCACTCACTCTCTTGTCTCATTATAAAAAAATGCCAATGAATATCAGTTTCCCCTAGAACATGGGAAATGGACAAAGCTCCTACAAACTAATGATTATTATAAGCTCTCTAACTCATGAAGCAGTTTGTGAAAGGCAAGGTAGATTTGAGTACTTTTGTCAGAAACAAAGTAGTTCATTGCTTGTATGACCCAGATTTCAATTCCCTCCATGGTTTCTTCTATGACTTATGGACTGTGGATTCCTAGCCAGACCTTTGATTTGTATGGTTTGAGATTTCAGGAAATGCCAATATGGTGGAGCTGGTACTACTGGATCAATCCAGTGCAGTGGACCATAAATGGACTGGCTTCATCCCAACTGGGTGATGTAACCACAACTATGGTTGCACCAGGCTTTGGCACAATTTCAGTGAAAGATTACATTCAGCAATATTTTGGCTACCATCATGATCGATTGGGCATCTGTGCGACAGTGTTGGTAAGCTTTGGTTGCGTCTTCTGGTTCATCTTTGCACTTTCAATCAAGTATATCAACTTCCAAAGACGATAGGCATAGTATTTTCGTACAACTAGTGGTTCACCCAATTTTCCTTCTTTCCTGTTGCTAGTTTGGGTGAGCATCCCTAGGGCTGCATATCATGCACATTGTGTGAATCTCGATTTTCATTTATGGTGGAGATTCCTTGATTATAGAATAAAGACTAAATAGGAGAGAAAGAAACCAAAGGCCTGAGCTTAATATGTGTGGATTAAATAAGCCTGACTTCAATGGTAAGGTATCCTGACTAAAACTTTGAGAGAAGCAAGTCTCTTGTAGAACTTGTAAGAAGTTGGCTTAATTGGCTCTGCTTAAAGAATCTCGAGTGAGAAAACAAGACAGAATTTGTTGATACAAATACCTCTTTATATATGCCAAGAGCTTCTTGATCCAAGATGTGGAATTTTAGATTCAAATTGTTGAATCATTCACTCCAAATCATGGATAGACATTCACTTAAAGTCCAGTAAAAGTTGGAATAAACAAGAACGAGGATCATGATGATTAGTAATTTATTCAAACTTCACAGCAGTTAAGAAGAATCATTGAAAGTCGTCTCCTAGTTATAGAAAAGAAACTGTGAAAAGTGCATGTTGATGATGAGTCTTCAACATCCTTAACATTCACCATAAAGTTCCAAGAAGTGAGCAATTTGAACACAACATTGATGTCATCATGACCTTCATTGCACAAACTGAAACTAAAAGCACAACCAAGTTTGTACACTTTTCCACACAAGAAAAGGTGAAGAAACGAGGGAGAAAAAGTGAAAACAAATCAAAAACAAAATAAAAACAATATTTTTTCATGCAAAAATTTGGAACCAAAATTTTTTGAAAAGCAAAAACAAAACCAGAGAAAATTAACAAGTAACTACCAAAAACCCAAGTAAATTGACTCTAGACAAAGTCATGAGAAATGATGAAACCATGTAAAAGAATTAGGCAATTTGAATGCAAAATGAATTGATTCATAATCTTTCCAAAAAGCTTCAATTAATGTTCTCAATGCCTATTCTTCAAATGGATGATTTGACCCCCAAGTGATCAAGTTGTGAGTCATATATTATTGTACTTTGATGAAACTCAAGTTTCATGTGGTTCTTTCTAAATATTGTACATTTATAATTTGGATATAAGAATTTTAGTTGTTTCTACTTGTTCCTATCTCTTAAGGCTATTCACGAGGGTAAATATTTAGTTTTGATTTTTTTTAATTCATTTATTGTTATTTAAACTATGTTTCATAGTATTCATTGTTTATGTTCAAATAGTCAATCATAAATTTGTTACAAATTTTATACAAAAACAATACTTTCAACCAATGTATTTAAATTGATTAAAGATTGAACCATAACAACTGATTTGAAAGATTTTAACTAGAGAAAGAAAACAGGTAGAACCAAACTAAAGTATTCATTAACTAAATTATGAAAACTTAGTTTCTAAAAACTAAGTATAAAATGATTGAATTTTTGTCAACTCATGTTGACAAGTTAGTCAATATGAACAAAGCATGCAACAACACTAAATGCCTAGGAGACCACACCCTTTTTACAACCATTTTACCTTTATTTGAAATTTTGTTTAAAAATATGGTTAAATACATTCATCTATGAATGAGATTACATATCCAACCATTGGATTCAAATTGTACACAAGTAAAATTCTTTGATAAAATTTTAACCAAAATCAAACAAGGGAGGACATGAGATAACATTTAGTTATATTGAATTCATGAATATAGGACTATGTAGTTGCTGCCCAAGGTATTCAAAGATACATTGACAAACAAGATGATACTTGCTATAATCAAGTTAGGTGCTCATTAAAAAAAATATTGAATCAATTTGAACAAGTGAAAATTAAACTTTGTGATTTTTTAAATGTGAATGTGCCCGGATCTATAAAAATGGGCAACATCTTCAAAGGAATCCCAGTGGTAAACTCTAAACTCCTAAATCTTAAAACTTCATCACATCAATTTTGGGGGGGGCCGGGGGGCGGGGAATTAGATGAAAGAATTTTATTTTTCCTCACCTTATTATTACTTAAATTTTTAATATGCACATATTTCAACCACCTTATATTTAATTATGATTTATTTTTTTTGCATCTAATTTCAATGTTTTACATTTTTTTTAGATTAATTTTAATAAGCTTGGAGTTGAAAAGGAATTATTCTTTCAAAGGTAGATCATTTGCATAATGAATTGAGAAATCATGTTTATTACAACTTGTTCAATGTAGGGTAACGCCTAAATACGAGGGGCATTACCATAATAAGGGCTTTTGAGTGAGTTGAATGTGGAACCCACATTTTGGTAATGCCCTCGTTTGAAGTTGTTACTCGATGTAAAAAAATTGTCAAATTTTTCTTTTACAAAATGTATAGTCATGATACACCAAAACAAAAGAAAATCGAGTGGTAGATATTCAAATTCAAAATTGAAACAATGTTACAATAACAAATTATTTGACAATGATCATATTAAATTTTTTTAGATGTATTCATGGTTGATTACAATAGGAAAGTTACAAATCTTTATTGTTGATTGCAAATTCCCGCATCATATTTTGCAACTAAATTGTAGATTACAAAAAACAAGCATGTGATTTTGCTTGCATCAATGTGAAACACTAAAAATGTCAAAATGGATCCATGAATTTCTAAATGAAAGTTCAATGTTCAAAGGTTTGGTTATAAATCATTAAATGAAACATGCAACTAAATTTTCATAACCAACAGACAACAGAAGAAATCTTTGATCGCCAATGTATACTATTAATACCATGTTAGCATACTCCCAACTAAACACTCAAAGCAAAATCTTCATAAATCCATTGATGTCCTCCTATACCTACACAACCAAATAAATGCAAAGCAAAACATCTACAAAACTACAACAACAATGCAATGTAAAACATTTCACAAAACATATTAAAAGAAATTACAATGGGATTACATCATTGAAATTATTTCATGGTTTTCATTCACAAAAACAGGATCAATTCAAGGTTTCAAACTTGGACCTACTTACAAGCTCGAAATTCTTAGAGTGTAGTTTATTCACATCCTTTCAATTTGAACATTCCAACATGTTGATTCTTTGAGTGCAAAGATTTGCTCCAAAATATATATATTAATTTCCATAAACACAACACACATTTTATGCAAACGATTTGACAACGCACCCACAAGCAACATACAAAGAGGAATGAGAAAACACATTCCATATAGACAATTCAACAATACACCCACAAGCAACAAATAAAGAAAAATGAGAAAGCACATTTTGTGCAAACAATCTAACAACGTTCAATCAAGGAGCAAAGAAAAAGGAATGACAAGGTGAAAGAACAAAATTTATCAAAAAATGAACAACCATAATGTCATTGTTGAATTTTGAGATGAACAACAATGATCAAGCTAGGTTATAACCTTAATTTGAATGATGTAGATCAATCCAAATCAACAATTACAAATAAAAGTGAATGAATGCAATTGAGACTAAATGAAAAGTCACTAGATGAAACAAGTACATTGTTATCCCCCAACTCGATGAATATATCACTTTATTGCCAATCCAACCCTACCTTAGACATAGGCCTATATCTTGTACCTTACATTTAATGGCTACAATTACCCAACTTTTTAATCCAATGGTTGCAAATATAGACCTATTTTTTATGGTTGTGATAATGTAAAAAAAATGGTGCTTTTAGATCTTCATTGTCCAATATAATACCTAAAATAGTGGTAGGATTACAATTGTATGAAATCTAAAAGTGGTCTTAATTAAATTATTTGACGGCTAACATATTTCCAAAACTTGACATGAATCGATCTTGGCCATTTGATTATTTTTTATCTAACAATTGTTATTCTACTTTTTTTAATTTAAATTTCTTACAAGTTGACACATGTACATTAAGGATGTCACCGACCATAAACAATCAATGATGAATAATGCATCAACTTTAGCATATGATTTAAATCCCACCAACCAATAACATACTTCAAGGGTCCCCCCAACCAAGATCCTCCGATGCATTCTAACCAACTTTAAACATATAGTGACCTAGAATGGACGATTGAAATCCATTAGCATTGACATCTAAAATTTAAAAGCGTTAAATGGCCATTTTTGCAAATGAAAAGTGGTTGGATGAAGATGCCATTTATCAAGATGAATAAAATAGCAAAAAGCTACCTAGTTGTACCCTAGCTTGATTGGATGGCTAGGATTTTCTCAATGTAACATCTAATGGTTGATTTGTGAAACTTAATTATGAGGGTGTTGATTATCAAATCTTGCCAACAAGAAAAGGTATGGTGGAGATGCCACCAACATATAATCTATAGTTGAAATGTATCAAGGTAACCCTAAGGAGACCTATTAATGAGTGACCCAATGACTATTGTTATGGACAATCACGATTTAGATTTTTCCTCCATCATCATCTTGGATGGTGAATATGTGTTAGGATATTAATATAAACTAATGTTTGATTAGGCTCTTCCTCCTTTTGCACCACACTATCATTTGTTGTTATCAATTGAATTTTGATTTTCTTGGTCTCATCAAAGGCATCCAATTTTGTGAAGCTTTACATTTTTTTTGTGTTGTGTTAAAAGTGTTATCCCAATAAAGGTTTGCAATTTTTTTGCGGCACGGAAAGGGCTCTATTTTGCAAAACTATGTTGATTTGTTTTGGCGTCGAAGGTGGTTTTCTTATGAACTTTACTAGTTGTTTTTGTCATGGCAAAATCATTGTCTCTTGCAAGCTTCGTGGATATTTTTTTTGTTGCGTCAAATGCATCATGGAAATTTGCTAATTTCATTGCCTCTCCTTCTTTATTACTGTTGTTACATTTTTTTTCATATGCATTGTATTTTTTTTGCTTTCTCTGCATGTGTTATATTCTTTTGTTGTTTGTCACTTTGCAAATGTCAACAATTTGTTGTCAATTGGTCTCTTTTCAAAGCAGTTTTAAATATTCACATGGTCAGTGTGTTGTTTTTTTTTTTCCATACAATTGATGGCGATGGTGTACATTGTCCTCAAATCACTTGTGAACATATGAAAATAAACTAAGAAGCTTGTTGTTACATCATTTGTTGGTGTTATAACAACAAGATTACAATTTTTGGAATGAACCAATCAATTGTCAACTTGTGTGATTTATGTTTTCTTTTCCTCGAAAATCTTTTAGTCCTAGAGTTAGAATTGTTCTTGTTCTATCCTTTGTCCACTCACATTTTTCTTTTCAAACTATTTCTTTCTTTTTGTTTCTTTGTTTTTTATTTGTGTTTCTCATGTTTTGTAGTTGGCAATCCTATGGTTTTGATCAGTTGTTATTGTAGTTGTGTCTCATAGATTTTGTAAATTGTTTGTTTGTTTTTTATGCAAATGAAGTTGTTGTTGATGATGATGTAGAAGAGTCGAATAGTGATTGTCATGGAAATGATTTTATTTTTTTAAGCATTCTATTAAAACACGGAAGGTTTTTTTAACTTGCTTGTTGAAGAGGATTACCTTGATCCTTGTACTTATGAAAATGATGGTGATGAAAAATTGGATCTCAATGTCAATGGTGACGTTGATAAAGAAATCAATCGTTACTTTAAAGATCTAGATCCTCATGAGTTGGAGAATGTGAAGGTCAATAGATGTCAGCACAATATTTATTCCAAATTTTTGGCAATTAATGCATTTGATGCATGGAAAATATATTAAAAGTTGGATACCTCATTATCGATTATGAAATTACACACTTTTAAACCTAAGCTACTTGTCAATTACCTTTCAAAGTTCTTGTTGCAAATAACAAAGAATAGTGGGGACAACTTTTATCCCCCTACTAAGTTCTCTTCTAACTCTTGTCTTTATTTCATTTTGTTGGGTTTTTAAATTTGATAGTGTTATTTTTATGGTTGTTTGCAACATAGCTAGTCTATTTTGGGCACTTGGTAAAATGATACGATCAAAAGAGGTTACATAAGTTATAAAAACTAATAAGTCAAGTCCAAATTCAACATATGCATTGACAATGCCTTTGAGAAAGTGAAATTGGCTATGAATGAAGTTGCTAACAGATCTATGGTTGCTAGCCTTGGGAGAGGTATTACACAATTAAATGGTTTTTTTTTGTTAGAATAAAGGCTCATGCTAAATCAAGAAAAATGTCAATTAACCTTGCCTCAAGGTGTCAACCTTCAATTTGGTTATTATTGTACATAAAATTTTGTTATCCATGGAACCTAAAAGTTGAAGAGGGTCGATGATATCAACTTCTTTCTACAAAAGATGAATTTGATCCATTCTTGAGGAAATGTGTTTTATATGCATTTTCAATCTCTCTTTTTTTTGGTGTTGAATTTTTTTGTTTTTTAATAAGATGTTTGGACATTTTTGGTTTTGTGTCTTTCTTTTTCATAGGTATAAGCAAAACCAATCAAAATATTGGAAGTTCAATGTTGATCATTATGTTATGGAGCACCATCAGCCATTATTTAATTATTACATTACAAACACCATTGAGACATTTAAAGTGATGATTTTGCATTGGCCTCCATTTGATGATGCACCTTTACCTCATTCACTTTTTCTAATGCCCAAGGTCAAAGGCTTTAAAATTACAAAGTAGATTTGGTTCATGAAAACACCTATGGGTAGGAACACCTTGGGAATTGAGCAAAATGCTTATAAATGATACCTCAACCTTGAAATGCAAATGAATTACTAATAAGATTGGGCAAGGCATTGTGATTTCAAAAGCTTTGGTGTTAATAGAATATGGGATGAACATTTCAAGCCATCGCAATGCCAAAAACTATGCAAAGCAAGTGTAATACTTGTTGGTGTTTTTTTTGTTCACATTTTTTATTTCTTTTAGGTTTTTTGTTGTTTGATGAGTTGTTGTTAAGTATGATCGAACAGATCAAGGCATTCAAAGTGTTGCCTTGCAATCTATTATTTCTACAAAATTGAATGGAAATCACCTTCTTACTCACAAGGAGGCCTTTACCCATGAGCAAAGCATGCACAAAAGACTTAAACTAGTCAATTCTTTTTTTTTGTCTTTTGTTTATGGTTTCTTATTTTGTACATTTATCTTTTTTTATTCATATCTTTGGTATTGTTGGTTGTATATTGGGTATTGATTTTGCTTTGCTTTCATTTGTAGCAATATGATGCATCTACATTTAGCTTTGTCACAACATATGCAATTCATCTATCTAACAAAGAAAATTTGGCATCAAGCTCAAGTATTCAATGTAAATTGTCCAAGTCTATAGTAATTACATGTTTGCAAAATGTTGGTAATACTTTTAACAAATTAGTTATTACATTTGCTCCTATTGAACAAGATCTGGAATTTTGGAATTCTTTTGAAGGATCCTCTATTTTGAAAACCATGATGAGTAAATATGAGAAGGGCCTTTCTATCGTAACACAAATTGGAGGTCGTGAATATTCCAACCTTACAAATTGCAACGAAACCTTTTCAATATCTTATCCTAATGTGGTAAGCAACCCTGCTTTTAAAATTGAAAGGTCCACCTTTTGGGTGACTGCATTCAATTGTGTTTCGCCTTCCATAATGTTTTTGATTTTAGCATACATTTTGATTTAACATTGTATAGTCTTGGACATTCACTTTACATGGTACATGTAGTTTGCATTTTACATTTGAAGTAGACAATACATTCAAACTTTGTAATTCTAATTTTTGATATCTTCAATCAATAATTCTTTGATTTGGGCATATTAATATATTTTTTATGATTGTTGTATGATTTTTTAAAACCTTATTCATTGTTCTTTGCAATGATATGTTGAACATTGAAATGTTATTGTCATTCAATTTGAAATATAACCAATTTTGATTAATTTTTTAACTCTTTAGAAATTAGGTAAAGAAAATTTTAACTTAAAAAGATTCAAGATGAAAAGTGCAATTTCGAAATTGCTCGCATTTCAAATGACGTGAATAATTTTGTTTTGATATTTCACTATTTTTTTGTCAGGAACAAATCCATTGTACAACATGGTTTCCAAATACGTTGAATGTTTTTTGGCAAATTTTTATGTAGAACTAAAAAGTGTCAAATGCAACTAAAAATTCTATCACTTCATTTGTGAATTTTGAATTTTGAATTTCATTTATTGACAAAAAAAAATTGTAATAAAATGAAGGCTATTCCCTCCAAACATATTTGAAATTCTTTTTAATTCTTTACCAGTTTTACCAGATGTTTAGAAAAGAGACTCTGAATTCCTTACATAATAATTCAAAAGTGTAAGGTAAACCAGATGGGCAAAGGAATTACTAAAAATACGGCCTCATACAAGGCAACCATCTAGCACTGCCCAACTTCCATAATGCCCTCACCTGCATGCTTTCCGAAGTGTAAAGAGTTGCCTCACATTTTGTTTTTAAATGTTTTTCTGGGGATATGTATCAATGGGTATCACAAGGGAAAAAATGACACTGGGCTTAATGAAAATGGAATGCCCCTTGGAGCAGAACTTTCCATTTTTAAAATTTTAAATCAACTAGTGTGGCCTGTGCAGTTGGCCCAAGTGTTATCACGTCCTCAACTGATTTTTCCTTCCAAAACCTGGTTTTTTGAAATTTATTTGAATTTTCAGTGGCAGAAATCACTTAAAATTCAATATCTCTGACATTTTGAATCCAAATTTTATCAAATAAATTCCATTAAATCCTGCTCATCAAGATCTTTCCAACAACATTCCAACTCCTCAGAAATTTTCAGCTACTATATAATTTTATTTCCAATGAAAAAATCATTCAATATTCAATAACTTTTGCACTGCAAGTCCAAACATCAATAGAACCAAGCCCATGCACCCCTCCTCTCAAAAGCTTCCACATCAAGAACACAATCTGAAGCATCCTGGTTGGATGAATCTTATATCTACAAAACAAAACAAACTACCCTCCTTCAGAGATAAATGATGGAATTTTATGCTCTGCAAGCCACTCTCTAGACCCACTAGAGAAATCAGAGGAGGTCTTTACTCTTTACATCTTTACCAGGAGTGAAAAGAAGGCCCTCCAAATACTTTAGATCACGAAATTTCTAGGACCTCTTTACAGACTAACTCAAAAAGAGG
>Ga0116230_10004198_pt1 | contig 14118 bp, 7 predicted proteins | sample S1TSphfallax_3_FD_88678 | JGI IMG/M metagenome (GOLD analysis project Ga0116230, IMG submission 88678) | Host-associated microbial communities from peat moss isolated from Minnesota, USA - S1T2_Fd - Sphagnum fallax MG | ecosystem: Host-associated > Plants > Peat moss > Unclassified | place: USA...
AAGCCTTCCAAAAAACATGAAGCATGTAAATTTTATTTTTTTAGTTAAAAGACATCCCAGTTATATATGGCATCCTACATGAATGTTTTGTTTAATGTCCATAATATTCCTTTGATTATTTTCCATTTGCACCATTTCCATTTAACACTTAATATGTTGTCTCAAAAAAATTCCATGCTTTGAGTATTTGCTTATTTGATCCAAAATCCTTGGATAGTTTCACCACACTTTAACACGCTAGGAATTAGTTTTGCATTTTATCAAAACCTTTCAACTTGATCTCAATAATCGTTATAAGCTATATTATTTTATAAGGTAGTTCAACCTTTAAATTTTGGTTTCCCATGTTGAAATTTTCAACAATGATTTCTCTAGGTGTTATAATTGATATCAACATCAAGGTTTTCTTCATTTTCAACAAAATTTGAAAATATTCACAACTATTTACATTGAATTCATGCCAAATTTAAAGGAAACCAAAAAACCTAACTTAACATAAACCTTAAATGTGATAAAGGACAACTAGGAAAATGGAATATTCATTTTTTTAAAAAGGTAAATTTTGGAAGTAAAATGTTGTAGTCACAATCAAGGTACCCAAAAAGGAATGTCATGCTATAAAGAACTCCAATTCACAAAATTCAATTATGACTATGTTTTTTCTTTATATTATGTCTTTAATTCAACATGACCAATGAGTTTTATAAGTTCCAATGAACACAAGGACAATTCAATTTATAAATTGTATGCACAATTTAATGTCCTTAAGATTTGTGAGAAATAAAATTTAGTCATGGTCATAAGAATTGCAACATTCTTGTAACATGGTATAGGAATCAATAGGATTAATAAACTTATTCCAAATTGCACCAAATTTAAATTACACCATATACTTGTTGTTGGATATCAAATGTTGTGAAAACTACACCATATCCATTTTCTAAAGCTTTCATAAAATGTCTGAAAAATAAAAATTTCAAATATTTTTAAGCCACAAGGATAAGGATTAATAAATGAACATTATTTAATGTGTTGTGAAGCACATATGAATCATCTAGATGTAAACTAATGTTATATAAAAACATAATTTACAAAATTCAAATGATTTCAAGTGCACATAACTTAAGTTGCATGTGTCACACAATCAAAATTGGCTAAAACCATTTTCTTTGTATTTAGGACTTTGAAATCTTGGAATCTTAATTCCTTTTGAAGTGCCTTAGTTATGATTGTGGCCAAAAAGGAATTCTTTCAAGATGTTTCCTAATTTTGAATCTTTGGACACATAAGGAATCTTCAATGTTTAAAACACAACTCAAAGAAGGATTTTTTTTCAAACTAAATTATTTTCTTGAATATGGAAATATTTCAAAGAGGAATAAAATTTAATTAATTTTCTGACAATCATTTTTTTGGAACTTACATGACACATAATGATCCAAGGATTACTAGCATTCTTAACATAATTTGAAAAGGAAAATCTCCATTTGCATGTGGTCCACATTGAAACTTCCAAACTTACTATGTAAAAGAGTAATGGTTGTAAGAGATCCATTGCATTTCTTATAACCATTATTTTTTTACATAGTAATTTTGGAATCCATTGCATCTCCTACAACCATTATTCTTTAAAGGTTTAGGGTTTTTAGATTCATCATTGGTTTGTCATTAATGGAACATTTATATTCATTGTGTTCAAAATGTGTTATATATTTTCATTTCATTTTGATGCGTGCCCAAGCTCCTTGACAAACTCAAATGTGAGTATGAGGTGAAAACAACGGAAGAACAAGGAGTTGGGGCACGCTCCTTGGCTTGCAACACTTTGGGGGTAGAGGGGCATGCTGGAACTCTGGGATGGGATTAGGAAGAATGTCAAGTAATCATTCACTCAAACAGACCAGCACAAAACCAAACAACAAGTTGGTTAGTGCATAGTTGGAGCACTTTTGGTGCTAGGACAAGCCACAGGCAAATTTGGACTCACAAGGCTCACCACGGCCCGAACTTGGGGGAAGCCACCCCTTCCCCTTTAGTATACTCTCTGTCTGGCCATGGGACTAGCATCCAAATGTCATTTTGTTTCGAAACTCCCAAGTGAAAGTCCTGAAATTCCCATAGTTGGGGCTCTTGTGACTTTGGGGGCCCATAACTTTACGTGCAGACCTTCAATTGAGATGAGGTCTGAAAAAAAGTTGTAGCAATCATCGAGAACTTTCCAAAGATATGTCACATGCCACTTGCACTCGAAGAAATCAAGGTGATTCTTGATTTTTAGTGGTCGGTGGTTGGGAGTCAAATTGCCAATTTAACTCCCGACCTTTTTTTTAGCGATAATTTGTGTTTCATATGTCCAAATGGGTCATGCAAGCCCATTTTAAACATCTAGGCCTTTAAAGATGCAATCCATTGAGTTTTGACCTTTGCAAATGCTTTTTGAAAATTCAGGAGTCCATTCGGGAAAACATCTAATCCATTAGGACTCTAACTCCCAAAGTGGAAGTTCCTTTGGAAATGTGAGGGTTCATTCCTTCACACTTTCCTACACTCTCGGGAGCATGTGGCGTGACTCCTAGGCTTTCCTCTTGGTTCGCAACCTTGCAAGCCCTTGCTTTGGTCGTGAGCCCAAGGCTAGGGTTGCAACACATTTTATGTTGTTTCATTTTTTACACTAGGCATAACATAAAAGTTTCTTGTCATTGATATGTTTCAATTGCCATCATCAATTTTTTCTACATTGCTTCCCATGATCAATAAATGGTCAACCCCATCTAGGCAAATTTAGTTTTGCAAGCAACCATTGCTCAAATGGTTGCAACAATTGTGGCCCATGCAAAAAACAAGATATATCACAATCAACATTTTAGGGATGTATTTTTCCTTTTCGCTATGAAGGTATTTGGGTTCCTTCATTAACAATTTGATGAGTTTTTTCATCAGTTTGCAAACATGGTGTGGTTACTTAAAAGCTTTGTTTGAAACCCTCCATTTTCAATATTATATTCATTTTATAAACAAAGGGTGTAAGTGGTTCTTCAAAGAGCTCAAACCATCTTTATCTTGAAGCATGTTGTTATTGTTTAGGAGGCCTCTTCTAGCTTATTTTTTTAGGTTCCCCACTCATATCCTTGTTGGATTTACTTCATGTGACCAATGAGTTTAGAACCTAAATAATTTTTTTAGCCCTTGTTTGTGCTTTTGCATTAATAGGTGTTGTCTGTTGGTTGGATGTCAGTTTTTTTTTTGTGTTCCTCCCTTTCCCTTCCAAGTGGATATTTTTCCTTTTACCTTACTCTATGGTTAGATTTGAAGAAAATTAGTTAAAAATTGAGATGTTGAAAATTTTCAAAATTGTCAAGGGAAAAATGTTGAAAGTGTAAAAAATTTCAAGAAAACATTGCCTAATTTGATGAAAATTTCAAATTGACAAATGTGAAACACAATAATTGTTGTATCCATATGTTTCAAAGTGGCAACACATGAAACTTGTAATCACATGAAATTTCAAAGATAATTACATAAAATTAACTTGACAAAAACAAAAACATAGTATGAAATTCCAAAGAGTATAATCTTGAAATAACACAAAAATTTGAAACTCCAACACATTTGGTCATTAATGGTGCGATTTCATCATTTAAAAAAAGCTCTTTGAAGTTCAAGTCTTCAACATCCTCTTTAAACACATGTCACGATCATCACCCAAAAACCTTTGCTAATTATTTTTGAACTCTTCTTGCGCTCCTTTAAATCCCAATCTTCAACATCCTCCTTTAACACATGTCATGATCATCATGTGCAAAAATTATTTTCAAACCATCCCTTGTCCAAGTTGTCAAAATATTAGGATTTAACATGTGTCAAAAATTAAAAAACATAATTTGAGGTGCCCAAAACTCCCTTGCTCTAAAATTAACTCAATTCAACACTTGGTTGTTCAATTTGATCACAGGGTAGGGTATTAAGTTTGACAAGATTTCATCATCAATAAATGCATTTTCTTGACATGTATGCAACTAATGTGTTTGCAATATAAGGATGCATGCTTGAGTGTCATCTCTGATTCTTTATCAGGCTGGTGAAACTTAGGATTCAACCTTGGGCAACACCTACCCAGCCTTGCATAAGCTCACTCTGGGTTTGCTATCACATCCAAGCTGGCTTGATTTTGGCTGAAATTTCTACAAAAGATTTTTAATTGTGTCAACTTTGAATCCAACTGCTGATTTTGTGATCCTATGGAAAAGGAGGAGAATTGGGTCAGATTTATAACTAAAGTTTTGAGTAGCTGTAAAATCGGTATAGAAAGGGACATAGAGGCTCTAAGGGGTTGAGCACATGTTCGCTGGAGAAGAAGAGCATTCTTGGGCTTTCTTATGCACATAAAGGATTTTGAAGGCAGATTCTGCCACTTTTTAGACATTTTAGATTATAGAATTCAGCCTCTTGGAAGGAGGTGGCCACTTCGGGGGATGCGCTACCTTTTTGAGAAAAGTAAACTGCTATTTTTAACAGATTATGCCTTGAAAAAGTCTTTACTCCAGGAAAGGCATCCCATAGGCTGCAGAAATGCACTAGTGGCGTCTTTTCTAGGCCAAAGGTGGTAGGGATTGGGGAAGCTGTTTTGCTCTTCCAGGAAAAAAAGGTGTTCAAATCAGGCACATCCCCGCCTATGACTTTTCTCTTGATTACTTATTACTATTGTCAAGGTCCCAGCATTTTCACCCTAGCCAGGCTAAGGACTAGGTAACAAGCAAGAGTGTGCAGGTTACTATGAATAGTTGAGGAGTGTGATCATTGAGACTATTCATAGTAACTAGCCAGTTACCGGACATATTCTGATTGCTTGGGAGCACCTAGTTTATTGGTCATGGGACACCAAAAAAAAGAAAAAAGAAAAAACCCATTAGTTGTGAGGTTCCACCAACCAGTGACCAGGAACATGCAAAAAGGAGTTAGGGAGGTATGAAAATGTCAGATGGCAGCAGGATACATGATATGACTGGGGAGCTCTCATCAAATGGTGCACTGCCACACTAACCAGATGCTCCCTACAATCGATTATGTATGTATAAAGTCCTCAATACATACGCAAACCAGACATGCCAAATTATATGGCATATGAAGAAGCTGATCAGAAGCCAAGCCTTGAGTTAGGAACTGGAAGGGGGGGATGGGTGGAGAGGAAGGTCGAAAACTCATTAGGCTGGATGTTATTTTTAAAACTCACTTATTGATAATTGGGGGGTCCCACAGACATACGGCAGGAATACTTACCAAGGAGTAGTACGAAGTAATAATCTGTGTGAAAATGAGTGAAAATACCTTTAATTAAAAGTAAAGGTGTAAAAGACAGATTATCTAATAAAACAGAGAAATAAGGTAAAAGAAGGGTCATTATTACTACCATCCAGTTACTATTCCCATGATTTCATGCCTTTGATGAGCCAAGGGTTTCATCATGCCGCCCGCCAAAAGAAAGGCACAATTGCTTGCAACCATCCAAAAAAATGAGATGATCGGGATGGTCCAGCAGACCAGGCAGCATTACAAACATCCAGATGGGGAATTACACAACACTACCGTGCACATCCAATATGCTCTGTTCGATGTAGGATCTGATGGTGCAAGTCGCTCTTGGGTGAGTGGGGCAGGGCTTTTTGGTAACCAACTAGTATGGGACAGTGCAACCTCAATGTCAAATGAACTGACGTCGCATGTCTAATTTCCACTGAGGTAGAACTGACCCCTCCCAGTCTTAGTGATGAATACCCTAATGAACTTAGGTTTGTCACCTCCTTTTTACCTTCTTTATAAATTACGAGGAGAATGGGTTAAAACTGGAAACTTGGATCTTAATATTCTCTCCCCCACACGGCCCAAACCGTTGGGAAAAACAAGCCTGACTTAATCAATACCTGTCCCATTAGCTTAATACTTCAAGCTCTAGTACACTGATTTTGATTAGGACAATAGTTAACATGACTCAATGTGTATGTCTACTAAATGTAGGCTCAGATGAGGAGGTAGTTTATGCTTGTTGCCAATGGGTACCTATAAAGTATACACCACTGTATAGTAGTAAACATTGAAAAAATCCCTTGATAGGTAATGAGTTTGTTTTGACCAGGCTTAATTAGTGTCCAAAAACTAAACAAATCTTTCACATGGAATGCTAGGCTTTCAAACAATGGGCAGCATATCATACTCATTTTCCCTGTTTCTGTGAACTCCACTTAGGGGTGATAATGTTTGTTAGCGGATGACGGTTATGGTTCGAACATTCCCGACCACCCAAAACCGCATTGTCGGGCTTGCTTTTCAGGAGTTTTTGAGTGTGTTAGATATCGATTAGTCAACTCACCCTTGGCTTTGGGCTAATACTTACAGAAAATCTTGCTTTCTAGACAAAGAAAGAATCAGAATTTCTCCTCAGGGGTTTTGGGATTACAACAAAGATATCACTAAGTCAACCCTATCTATAGATTAAGCTCAATAATTAATGTAGGAGGAGGGGGGCTAACAAGATCATGTTAACTTCTCCCTAAAAAGGATCTAGTGTACCAGAGGAGCTTGGGGTACTAATCAGCTGGTTAAGTACAGACATGCACTCTTTTACAACTTGTGGAGTAATGAGTTTAATCAAATGGAACCCTCCGGTGGAAGCGACACTGGTACCTTCACCTTCTTGAGTTAGGCATTTTAGTGACCACATTCAACCAAGGAAATGTTACTCAGATAGGATGGGCTATTTATCATGGTGAGAAGCAACCTAAAAAAAAGTTGGGATTTTTACCAGGGTACCAGCGTGGGTGCTGGTTCACCCAAGGCCTTGTGGTTGGGGGGGGGGGGGGGGGGGGAAGGGCCAGGTAAAACCGGCACTCACTCTGGTACCCTCTTGAGAAAGGCCTCTTAGTGGTCAAATTAAACTCAAGAACTGTTAGAATTGAACTGAGATACCCTGATTTAGTCTAATCATAGGATATTTATAATATTTAGAAGCAATTTAGATGAACCATATACCAGGAGGGTGGGAGGTAGGTAAGCAGTTAGCAATGGGAGGTAGTAAGAATGAGCACCTAGTTGTTAGCTGTCTATGATGGGTTTATGTCTTTGTTTTTGTGAGTTGATAAACCAACAGTCACTTTCTTCAAGTCCCCCTTTCCACAGGGATCAGGTTGTTGCTGCTACCTACATGATGCTTGTAGCCTCTGGCAAAGCAGCAGCAGCAGCATCAACAAGCTAGCTTTAAAAGAAAACCCAATTCGTGGAACTACTACTTACCTAGTCCTTATCCTGTGGACATTTTCAGCTTCTCTTTCTCTCTCTCTCCTCCTCTGCTCCAACAAACCACAGTAGGGCCTAGGCCAATACAGTTAGCCATGCAACTGTGTCCCCCTCTTCCCCCCCTAATAATCTAATAAATTGTGCCAACTCCAGTAGTTGTATTAAACTGAACCCAGGAAGTATTTAGGAACAAACGAGCAAACAAAATTTATGTTGCAGGTTATTACAGAAACAAGTGGTGGGGAGAGAAGAAGGTGGGGGTCAGCAGCAGTTGTGCTGCTAGTGGTATAGTACTTTCTTTCCACAGAATGGGTTCAGTTTGGTAAAAGCTGGCAAACTGACTTAACAATATGACTAATGGTCACTGGTGGTGTGACGTTTCAGTTTGGACAGGGAAAAATGTGACTAGAAACTGCATGTTATGGTATCACTATCATAACTAGCTGCATCAGGAAGTTTTAATTGAATGTAGAAATCAATTAGCCGGCAGCAGCAGGCTGCCAAAGACCATGTGTATAAGAACTTGTAGCTGCTAAGGTAGTGGTGATGATGATGATTCCATTGCTGCTAGCTAGCTACTGTTGCATTTGCCCTTAAACCCAGCTTTAACAACAGAAGGTTCTGAGTTCTCAGTAGGGGTTGGTCACAAAGCCAGTGTACTTTGGGAGCCCCAACAAGAAGAAAAACAAAAGACCAGCCACTGGCAGCAGTCTTTAACCTTGTCATGGCTAGTTTGTCCGCGGGGATCTTTCTAGCTGGGAAGTGGTATTATCTACTGTACTTGGCTGACAAATTTAGCAAGTATTTTGCTCTGTACTCACCAGCTTGCATATCAATTAGGAGAACTACAATTTATTCACCACTTCCTTTTCTTTTCTTTTCTTTCTCTTTGAAACAGAGTTGTTAATAAGTTTGGGTTGTACAATCAACCAGTTTCCCTTTCTTCTAGGAGCTGCTTAATGCACCAATGTATTTATTTTTGCAGATGTAGGCTTTACATTTGTTTATGAGAATAGGAAAGGCTTGAACACACTATTTATCCATCACTGGGAAGAAGATAAATCCAGCCGGATCTTTTTTAAATGGGTTAAGTACTAATCTGCTCCCAATATGAACAGGTGGACCTAAGGGACTGTCAACATTTAATTACCTTGCATGGCAACAGCTCGTGTTCATCGTCTCAAAAAATTTACTCAGGCATACGACAACAAGCCAAGGCTGGTCATGCCAGCCACCAGAGCAAAGTGAAGGCTGCAACTGAACAACTGGGGCAGCCATAGCTTTCCAGATGTAGAGGAGAATAAGAACCAGTGTTTGTGCAGTTACTTGAATTTATAAAGAACCATCCGGTTCAGTTTTTCAAATATTTCAGACTAAGCACAGAATCACCAGTTCCAATTATTTCAAAAACCTAGATGAATGATGATTTTCATGAAAGAACTGGTAAAAACTCAACAATTATAAAGGTGGTTACTTTAGTAACAATCATTCATCAAAAAAATTCCATGCATCTTACTTTTAGATTTTTCATTTGATGGGGGCCTATTTTTTAAAATTAATTTTGATACTATTACGACATATTTTTTGAATTCACATTTTTAATATTGTAAGTGTGACAAATGCAATGTTATCATTTCAAAATTCCATTATGAATCCATTATTTTCTTATAATTCATTCATATTTTTTGATATGAATCTTAGGAATTGCAATATGGATAATTAAAAATACTGATCATGTTAATGTTCAATATGATTTTACATTTAAGTTCATTTACAATCCAAAAAAATTACAATTATGAAAATTTCAATAACTTCCTTATTGCGCTTTCACCCCACCAAGATATCATAAATAGAATACATTCTCAAGCATTCACACAAGGGATAACAACAATGATTATTTTTTTGAAAACAAAGAAGATAGAACCCTAATGATACGGTGTGTCTAATCACACTCAAAGCTTAACTTATTAACTTCCAAACACCCTAAAAACTTGATAAACCAAAAATGACTACTTTTGATACTTTAAATCAATTTAGATAGTAGAGATTTATTTATTTATTTTGGTTGGGTGTGCATAACAAATATCTTCCCAATGGTTTGCTCCCTAAGCAAATCCAAGTGGATTTAGTGAGGGACTTGTTGACCAAGAAAATGACATGCAATCACATTGTCAAATGTGAGGGGTAACTGCTGAAGGGAAGCCCACCTCCATTGAGTCTTCCTAGCTTAGTTGGGCTAACTTTGAAAACTCATTTGAGATAACCCAACAGTTCTAGTAATGAAATCCTTTTCAATTTGTTGCTCCTTTTCAAGGAACCTTACATTCACATTCTCAATCCCAAACTTGCAAGGCTTCATTCTTATTTGAAGAATCACATTTTGGCATGAACTTTTTTTTTGAATAGCTAACCAACTTGGTCACTGTGAGTGCATTATTGGAATGCATACATTAATCCATGTGAAACATTTTTTTGATTAGTGAATTTTCAAATCCAACCTTTGACTGCACTTGCTTATTCCATATAAGCTCAATCTAGCTTTGCTCTGTGATCAGCCTTTGTTCGATTTTGGTTAAATTTCTTATCAAACAACAATGAGTTTGTAAACTTTGAATCTAATGGTCAGATTTGTAATTCGATTCATAGATGAGTAGATTGAACCAAAATTTTAACTATGGGTCATATAGAGATAAGTAGTTGTAAAATGGGCTTAGAGGTTAAGCTTCTAAACGTCCATTCACACTTGGTATTAGGGACTCTAGTGTTGAGTCCCTTAACACCTTACTAGTCAATTAAGACTTATATCTACTTATCATGAAGATTTTATGTTAACCTAACATTCACTTAACATTAGGCTACTTGCCCATTTAAGATTGGGTGGCACCTAGGATGCCACCTAGATTTTCATTTAACACTGATTTAACATCAAGTGTGAATGCACCATAACCTAGTCAAACAACTCAGGGGGTGGCTCCATCTAAGGAAGGGGGGCCACCCCCTTTAAAGGCATAAGCTACTCAAATAGATGATGTAAAAAGATCATCAACATGTTCCCAAAGTCGGTGCATTTCACTGTTTATTGCCCAATAAAGAAATCACTAAAGCATTTGAGTAAGTACCAACTGCTGGCAAATGTAGTTTGCACATATTGCTCACTGAGTAGCTGCAGATAGTGGCTGGGTTACTGGGTGCTGTACCATGCTCTGTTTCTCTGTCTTTTGGAAGTTGTACTGGCTCATCTACTTACAAGAAGAGGAGAGTCAGCTTGAAAGTAGAGGCCAGTTGCAGACTCACTGACAAATCACCCCATGATCGAGCATGGTTATGATGTAGATGAAGTTGAGTTACGGCAGCGTCAATTTCCTTGTACAAGTGTATACTTTGTAGAAGCAAGCAAATTGTGGCCCTTCAGCTTAAAATCTATGATCCAAAGACAGTAATAAAAAGTGGCTGTGTGTTATGCCTGCCACACCTGGTTTGGCAGGGACATTCTCCAAGTTCAGAGATTCTGTAAATGGAGACAATGGTCGCACTGAAGTTGACGCAGTTTTTTTTTGGTGTGCTGAGGTGTAAGTACGTGCTCTGCCTCTTTTCCTACATGTAACCGAAGCTGAGTGGATCTGGATGAGGATGACATAACTGAACTTACTTCACACATTGTAAGTATTGGAGGCCTTGGCCAGCCTATTTGTCTGCAACCGGCTCTCATACGTCTACTGCTGACAACACTGTTGCTCCATGTAGGCAAAGGGAAAGTTTGATCCGAAAAATGGGTAATGTAACAAATATAACATAACTCATTTATGCCATATATAGTTGTGTACTGAGCAGCCCATTTGTGTACAACAATTTTCCAAGGGTGAAGTGCTGTTTTTTTCTACATGCATTAACCAAAATGGCAAAGAGACACCACCCAATCTGAGCAAGTTGGGATGCTATAATGTAACTCACTTTGAATGCCTGCAGTAGTGTGGTGTATTGGCCAGCCTATTTGTTTCCAGCAGTAGTCTTCCCAGGGGTGAAATGCTGACAAACTTTTGATGTTCTATCCAGTCTGACCCTTGTACACAATCATCCAAAACCCAGGTCAATGCAAAAGTCAAATGCTTATGTGAACTCTTGTTCTCAAGGACTACTTCTTCCAAGTTCCTTGTATCATTGTTTTTGCTGAAATGTGTTGTTTGTCCCCAGACCTGGACTCTTGTGATTGGGCAAGACTTTTTTTTTTAGGGGTTTGGGGTGGGCACTGCTCTTTCTGTCCAAACAGGGGACAGATGCCCAAGACAATAGTAAGTTGTAACCCAAATGGTGCATGGAAGAAAGCAAACCTAGGCTTGTAAGTGCTAGGCTGTTTTTATAAGGAGAAATCTATTTGCTGATTCTGATTGCACTGCAGATGCCATAGCTTATAGGGCCACCAAGGTCAACCTAGTGTAGAAGCCGATGCCAATCAAGTCAACCCAAGTCCTTGCTACAATGGAATAACCAAGTCTTGACTCTTAATGTTCGAACAAGTCATGCATACACTAGCCTACAAGAAAATGTGGTTTGTTTTGGCTCATGACACATGTGTGAGGTAAACTTTGTGATTTCATTCATTACAATGTACAACATGTGGTGTTTATTATGATACATATTATATTAAAATGAAAATTTGACATTAAATAATGATACATATTACGTGATAATTCTCATGTTACTCTCACCAGTGGTTTTGTTTTTAAAGATTATTTTTTCAACAAATGTGTAAAATGAGTGACTTTCAGAATTTATGATCACCAAATTTTGGATTTCAACCCAAAAAAACTACATATCAGATTCTACATGAGGTTCCAATAGGTAGCCAACAATATAGAAGGATGCTTAAATATTTTTACTTTTGGATTTTAGTTACTTTAGTCTTGTAGCTAATATCACTTGTGCTACATCACAAAATTGAAAAATAAAATAAAAAAATCACTGGGTCCAGCCCCCTAAATTGAAAAGGATTAAAATTTTAATGATCCAGAACCATAGCCATGTTTGTTCTGTGCACGATGCAGTGCCAGTCTTAATAGTACTGGTGTTCATGAATCAGGAAAGCTGTTGCAACCATATATACCCACCTCCAAGACGAGGGAGGAAGTACAGATAGGAAGGAAATTTTCAATCATATCAATATTTCAAAATAGTAGTATTTCATTTCTTCGATATGGTTGCAAAGACTATGGTAAAATAGCACAATTTGTTGGCTTGCCAAGCTCTCCAAATTCAACTTGTATACATCCAAAATTGCAATACTGTAAATGCCATAGGCTGGTTTGGCAGCAAGGTGGCTGATAGTAAAGGCTAATAATAATTTGTCATTTATGTTTGGCAGTAAAAATAATATTATTTGAGAACTACATGTTTTTTCAGCAAAAGAATTGCCAGTATTGAGAAATAAGAAATTGTGGACTAAAAATAAAAACTTGTACAGAGTCCACACTCTTAACAATATGAAAATAGCAAGGATACGAATTTTACCATGGCTGAGTTTTTGGCACAATGGAACATACCTAACCATGTGGGGTGTAAGGACTAATGCTGGTTTAGTTTTCTGTCCGTCCAGCCAATTGATGTAGTAGAATCGAATAAACACAAGAAAGTACCATGGGTGTGGGAAGAGAAGATAAAATTTGCAGAGAAAGAGAAAGGGTCCCATTTAGAACTTAGGTGGGCATCGTGATGTGAGAGCTCACCTACATATTAGCTGGAAGCACTTTCAGACAAAAACGTGACGGTTTCCAATAGTGAGATGCTTACAGGCCACAGTGTGGGTTGAACAACATAATTTACTTCTACCAACTACTTAAGCAAATAGTGGCTGTGATGTGCATATCAGGCCAACAACAGGTCTAAAAGTTGAAGTAGCATGCACAGTGACAAAGTGATTATCATTTCAAGCACCACAACTTAAGTCCCCCAGAATAGCTGGAATGTGCGTGTCTGTGGATGTGTTTTAATTTTTTTGGGGGAATTTTTTTATATCGTCCGAGTGGTGACTAATCCGTAAGAAGATTTAATGGCTGGAATGGGTGATTATTTATTTATTTATTTATTTATGGTATTTCTAATTTTGTGTTGTAGCCACAGTGGAAATTGTCCATAAGAAGATTTAGCCGAATTTGGCTATAAATGAGACATGAAAGTAAAACAATATAAGCATCCTTCTATATTTTCGGCTACTTGCTGCAACAAAATATAGAAATATGATGATTCTTACTTGCTTATTTTTCAGAATCTGGCAATTGAGAAATCCAAAGTTGATTACCTTTTGTGTTTTGAGTTTTTAATTTCACCAGAAATAAAGGACTCTGGCTGAAATGGCTTTCAACATAGTTGCTCAGTACCAAGTTGGCTCGAGACTAGCACATGGACACAATTTGGATGTGGGATGAGATGCACATTACAACACTACTCTGCATATCTTTTTTTCTTTTTCTTTTGTATGTTTTTGATTTTGTTAAAGATTATGGAAGAGTGATTGATGTAGTATTGGGGGCTTTGCCACAAATTATGACAGAAATATGTTGCAGTCAGAGTTGTGAAGGGATTGTTTCAGGATCATGGGTATGGTGGCCACTTCTATGGTCAGGCTAATTGTATGACTTTGAAGGGTTCTCAAGGATCCACTCTCTATTATCCAATGGCAATTATAAATGTGGAGTACTTTTCATTTGTTTGTTCAGATGGGTTTACATGGGAATTTGTCATATCAACAAATGGACTATGTTTAGGGTGGCAAATAGACAAACTTTCTTTTATTAAGCCAACCCAATGGGTTGAAATATGGCCACATAATTCAGACTT
>Ga0116230_10004199_pt1 | contig 14117 bp, 11 predicted proteins | sample S1TSphfallax_3_FD_88678 | JGI IMG/M metagenome (GOLD analysis project Ga0116230, IMG submission 88678) | Host-associated microbial communities from peat moss isolated from Minnesota, USA - S1T2_Fd - Sphagnum fallax MG | ecosystem: Host-associated > Plants > Peat moss > Unclassified | place...
AACTTCATCAATACTGGTTGGTTTATAGCAGAAACAAAACATTGCTCATGAAACTCAAAATAATACATAGTAAATCCATAATTCCGCAAAGGCTTTTTTCTAGCTGACCTGATCTATAATCTACTGAGAAAACATGCTTTACTTACAATTCTTCATCATGGTCTTCAGGGTCCTCACTAAACACAGTTGCATCAGGTATCTGAGTGGACACAAGTTCTGTTTCTGCATTCTTCACAGGCAACTTACTATACAATCTTCGGGAGGGGAGTACAAGCCAGCCCTTCCATTTTTGCTGGAAGTAGACCAGCAACACAAGAACAATTGCCAAAAGGGGAATCACAATATCAGCATTACGGGTATAGAAATCTGCATCCGGGTTTGCATATGCAAAGTTCACATCAAATGGAGAAAGGAGAGGTCTACGCAACCTATCGTACAAGTGAGGTAGCAAGCGTAGGATTGTGATTCCAATATAGTACATGGGATGAAGTGGTTTGCCTTTCACCTCCCATATCACATTTCCAACAACTTGCGGGAATAAGAAAAGATCCTCTACAAGTCCCCAATACTCTTTTGCTTCTTTTTGCATGGTAATCGGCCGACCATTCCAACGAATCAATTCAGTTGTTCCTGATGATTCTGAAGCATGAGACTTGATAGTATGAACAGCAAAGATGAGGAGGAAGCTCACTAAGTGCACAATTCCACAAACCAAGATTACGTTGCTCTCTTGCGGTGGTGGTGGAGAATTCTTTTGTGTTGTGTTGAGCTTTGCTTTTTGAGCTTGGCTGACACGCTCCTTCCATACCCTTTCAATAAGCCGGAGAATGAGAAGAAATGCCAGCAATGTTAGCAACTTGGTTGTAAACTTGATGCGTTGAGACCACTGATCTGCTGCAAACCCCAACTGTCGTGGCTGGTTTCTAGCAAATAGGGCTTCTGCCTCTGTTCCACGCACACACAGACATATTGATCAACAACAAAGCTCTAGACTTCCTTCACAGCAGGCTCTGGACATGTCCATCTTCTGATCATGGTTGAGGTAGATTGGCATTTCTGAAAAACAAATGATGAAATAAGAAGAATCCAGACAGCGGTTAGGAGGTGCTGCTAAGTACCTGTGATGAGAGGTATCATGTAGCCAATGGCTTGCACACCAAGCATCCCAAGAGAGATGAAGGGTGCAGAATCATGATTGCGACCAATGTGAACCAACTGGACCACAATACAAATGAACATCACTGACAGCGTGCCTGCACTCAACGCACCCTCCAGGTTGTTACGAAAGAACCTGTCTTTGCGCTGTTGCATGTATGCAATGGGAAATGTCTCGTAAGATGTTTCCAAGAAGTGGAATGCATCATCCGTATTCCTTTTACTCTTGATTGACACTTTCACTGTTGAAGGTGAGAGCCATCTGGCAACTGTCGATGGGTACTCAAGAAGAAGAGTAAGATCACAGTCGAGCCTCCCCTTTAGAAACCTCTTGTTATCCTGAAGCATTGTCCAGTTTGCATTCACAGCTCGACAGCCCACCATGTACATCTTGCCATCCTTTGGCTCATACCAACCCTCAGCAGCATATTCCACTAATGGAACATCATTAAAACCCCAACTTTCAGTTATCATAATCTGAGCAGCCACTTTGAGAGAACCCATCTGGGGGGTTTCCTTCTTCTTGCCACGCAAGTCACTGTCATCTGCAACCGTTTCCCAAACCACCAGCTCATCCATTCTTCCATATCTGATAGTGATGTGATCCTCAATTGCAATTACCTCAATTTTGAGTACCAAGTTCCTCTTGGACTGGCCACTTTTTGGGATGAGCAGTGAGCTGATCGAAAGCTCATCATTCAGGGCATAGTAATGTTCAGACTTGTTCCCACGAAGAGCAGGGTATTTGGAAGCAATTACCTTCATTGTTGTTGTCGTCAACCGACCAGCATCTGGTTCAAATTTCCCCCGAAATGCATATGCCTCTTCAAGGTGATTGAAGGTGTAATGCAATTTGTTGTGAACCTCAAATGGAAAATACATATAGTGAAAAGCTCCACTTATCAAGAGAGAGTTAAATGAACCAGGTTCATTGTGCTGCAGTCGTGTGCTGGAAATAGTGCCTAATACCAAGCTCCGTCTCTCGAGAGAAAGGTTGATTGCAATCTCAAGACAGATCCTGATGTTGCACTCGCTGCTCACATTGGCAATCACAGCATCCACTTGACAGGCCACCATGCATACCTGCTTGGTTTTGTCCTTCCACAAGCCCTCTGCCACCAGGGTATGGTTGTCAAACCACATTGGGTACATGCCACTCTGCCTTCCAAGAGTCTGCTGAGATGCTAAGATAACAGCACTCACATTCCTCTCAGCAGCACTCAAGTCTGTGGTCACCGTCACAGCATCATCTGGCATCCGACTAAATCTGAAGTTATGAAAGACAACTTGAGTCTTAGAAACACTTCTTTCCTGCTCCTTCAGCTGATGGTTGGCTGCAGGTGTTGCAAACCTACCACTACCAAAGGGACCCAGGTTGTCACAGAAATCCTCGGATTCAGAGCAGTTCAGAGATGGCTCAACATCAAGCTGCACCAGAAGAAGCTGTTGTAGTGCCTGGAGAAACTGTGGCCCTGAGAACCTATCCTCCATAGCCAAAAGACCTTCTTGAGCTTCAGAAGCTTCTTTGCCACTGCCAGAATTAGGATCATTACAGACTTGGGCTACAACATCACCTACAGTGTACTCATAGGATTGCATAAATATTTCATTTGGAAGTGCTGTGACATTCACAGGGTGGAAGTAGAACTGCTTGTCACGTTCATCTGACAGGCTGGTGATTTGTGCATGGATCACTCTCTTGGTGAGAGACAGCTTGTTTGGAAACTGCAAGTGAAGCATCACATTACAATCCTGGGTACTGGTTGCTGCTGTGGTGGAAAAAGAAGAATCAGCAGCAGCAGGAGGCAACAAGGATCTGCAACCCAACATGCAAAGACTGATCTCCTCTTCTCCTTGCTTCATGTACATCAGCCCTTCCAGACTGATGGTGAGAGAGGAATACCCCGGTTGCGTGTGAATTCCTCCGTCGTTACTTGAAGTTTTGTTCAATACTCGTGTTATTGTGTCCATTCCTGCTGTAATCTCCAACACCAGAGAAGCCCACATTGTGTCTTCTTTGTTTCCGGATGCTCTTCCTGCGTTCTTGAGTAGCTGAAAGGACGCGACGTGCACCGGATGATCAGGTTGGGTGCTCATACCTGATTTGTCACCATCAGCAGCACCAGGAGGAGAGTAGGGCAGAATGGGTGGCGTTTCCGGAGATTGCTCCCAATACCCATTGCTGAAGAACAAACCGTTCGGTAGCTTGGCTTGAATCATCCCTTCCATTGGGCAGCGTTTGTACACTTCCTCCTTACGGCCAGGTTTTCCATCCCAGTTGCTTCCAGGCTCGTTGCTCGTCGACGGTGAAGACAGCCACCTCGAAACGCCGCCGCCCGAGTTCGCAGTTTTATACGACTCCGATTGCTCCTCAGGCTGCTGCTGACTTACCACCTGTCCCCAGAAGAAGCCCACGCAAAGAAGAAGAAGACCCCACAAAAAACTCCCACCCATTTCTCCAACCTCGAGTTCGCTCTTGAACTCCCTGCTGCTGCTACTGGACACCTCAAGATTCAGTGATCACAACGTCGTCATGTTTCTTCCGCTTTCCATCTCCTCAAACGCCCCCATCCATGCAGCAGCGAACGCTCTCAAAACAAACCATTCACAAGGAAGAAAGCTGCCAGAGCAGAAGCGAAGCACTTAGGAAACCAGAAAACCAGAGCCAGTTAGCACGAACTGTTCGTCTTCGTAATCATCATCAACAACAACAACAACAACAACAGACATGTCAGAAGAATGCGAAACCGATACTTGGAAGAAGAGGTCAAGACTTAACAGTCCCACAAGCCTAGATATCTCTTACCCAAAAAAGACACAGACACCGAGAGACAGAGACAGAGACAGAGAGAACAAAGTCCGAACGAGACTGCATTCATTCCCTACAAAGCCCAATTTCACGTAAACGAAATAAGGGAGCTAAGCTAGCTCGCTATCACAGAGAAGATGAAGAGAAGCAAAAAGTGTGCAGTAGAGAAACAAACCGCAGAGAAGCAAAAGATTGCGAGTGATGATGATGATGATGATGTGCTGTGGATCCAGCAAGCTCGTAATCCAGACTCTGGACAAGATCAGGGAAGGGAGAATGCAAGAGCAACTGGGGATCGATCTTAGTTCCGACAAATGGATACTGCAGCAGCAGCAACTGCCGAGAAACTATTATGGATTGCAGCTCTCGATCATGGGGTTTCATTCATGAAATGTTGCGACGAAAACGACGACGACGACGACGACGGCGACGACGACGACCGCTTTCTCCGACCGACACGGATTCTCGGGCAGTCGATGATTGCGCGACGGCGTTTTCCATCGGCCCTCCAAGAAATTTTGAATGCTACCCGAACTGTTGGGCCACAGTGAACCAGCGCCCACCAGCCCACCATGAAGGATGGATGATAAGTGGTCAGGAAACAGTTTTCCGTTGGATTCCTTAGCTAGCTAACCATGTACAAACTCAGTTGATGTTCGTAAAGTTTAGGGTTTGGTAATGGACTTGCCGGGAGGCAAGATTTTGATTTTTTTTTTTTAAACCGCATTTTTATTTTACAAGAGAAATATGTATAGGGTACAGTTTTTTTTTCAATTTTATTAAAAAATTATTTAAAAATTTTAGTTATGTGGTTTCACAAGTTTAGCGATTATTTCTCTTTTTTTTTCAGCATTTTTTGTTGTCTAATTTATAATTTAAAACCAAAAAAATTCAAATTCTTTTTTGAATTTTATTTTGTCACCAATAGGGTATAAGGGTCCATATAATGGAGTAATCTTTAATTTAATGGAGTACCTTAGTACCTAAGCTGGTTTGGCACCAAGGTGCCTAATAATAATTTTTTTTTCATTTACTTTCAGCAATAAATAATAATAATAATAATTTGCAATTTGGCAATTCCCAATTCCCAAAAAAATAAAATTAATGCCTAAATTGCCTAGGTACTAGTGTATGTAAAGCCAATAAAGTTTCTTGCAAGATGGACACTCACAAGAAAGATGGGAAGAAAAGGAATGGAATCCGAAACAACATTAGATTTCATTTTACTATCAAGGGAATGGAAATTAATTGTGAGTACAATAAATGACTCAAGGTTTGTGATGTATAGCCAAAGTGGTGATCATCTACAAAAAGATTTAGCCAAATTTAGCTATAGACCAGATGAGAAAGTACAAAAAAAAAGTATTTATAAATATCATGGAAGGATGCTTTTCCAAAAGCATGATGTCCCCATGAAACTTCAGTATGAGTCATACAGAGAGTCTCCATGAAATGATGCCTCCACGAAGCTTCCATGCAGAGTTGAATGGAACCAATCTACTGGCGAGAGTGAAACCAGCACCACCGACCGACAGACCGAGGGGTGCACCATGCATGCAAGATGGATGATGGTAACGATATGTGGACAAGAAACACTTTTTTCCTTTCTCTTCTTGTTCCATAACTAACCATGGTCGGGGAGGGTTAGCTTATCATGTACTAACCATCTACATGTTCTGTAGCTGCATATCCTCCCATGTCCTAATAATCCTACTCAGAAGTTTTTAGTGATTGCTTTGAAAAACAGAGCCTTCTGGAGAGTCTGTGTGGTCTGTCAGCTGTGGCCAAAGAGGTCAGGAGGGAGGGAGGTAGGTGGGTTGCAGGTGATGATGGAAAACTGATCTACATAGATCTGATTGTACAAAAAAAGCAAACACACAAACAAAAACAAATGCAACACACATGCACGAACACACACACAAACACACATATTGGCATAGACTTTTGTGATTTCATGGTTTTGAGGGTTTTAGGATATGTCTTATTTGTAAATATGGTTTTCAAACTTCATGAATTGAACTCAATTGGGATTTCATTTTTTTCTGTTTTCATTCGTGAAAAGGAGAATCTTAAGCAACCTTGTCGACCATCTTGTGCTCTTGTCATTATCAGGTCAATCCTGGTGTCGTGTATGAGCCTTGCAGAATTAGCCACCAAAGGCCTGTTCCTGCCATGAACCACAAGTTACTCATCATCACCTTGCAAGTCAAGGGAAGGGAACTCCCCCAAATTAGCATGGTTAGGCACCCCGGAGGGCCCCAATCAGCCCCCCCCCCAATGCATGCATGCTCTTTACATAAGAAGAACAACACAATGATATTTTATGTGAAATATCATGTTTCCAAAAGATTTGTCATGTTTGACAGGCTTTATTACTATCTTTGACAAATTTGGCACATTTTGGACTTCACTTCAAGTTGCTCCCCAGATGTACTCATATATCTAAGTTAGCAATTATTATACAAAGACAAACAAAGGCTGCCAGCCTCCAGGGCCCAGGTCCCCAGTTTAGCTTCTTATGAAAATGAGCTACAATAGGCTATGACATTTTATTTGGGACCTATTGCATCTCTCTCACATTAGACTTTTGACAATTGGGTCATGGGGTTCAGGTGGGATTGTCACTAAAGAAGAGGGAGGTATGGAGACTCTCTCCTTGAACCATAAAATCAATGACACTTCCTTTACATCAAATAAATAAATAAAGGAAAAACAAAGGATCCAAGTCACACACTCCAAAACGCAGAATGTACAACAGGGAGCCCTATGAAGAGAAATCACTAAACCTAAAACCTAATCCATCACTAGTAACACAAAGCAAATCATGCAAGGAAATGGGTGAAAAAGTTGGAAGGACAACCCAGAGTCCCTATATCTATTCAGTGTACAGAGAACGGAGGTGGAAACCTATGGAATAAGCCTAATTATATTTCTAATCTAAGGCACATTACAGACGAGCATTTTGCAGAGTTTATTCTCTAATAAGCTATCATGGTTTATCAGAATTGTTCCACAATAAAAGAATCCCTCTCACAATCATCTCACATTTTCCTAGCAAAAGTTCCCTTACTACAATACCTCAATAGTAAATTATCATCCCTCTCTCGGTATGAATCACACCTCCTGACTTCAACAGTTCTCATCTATTCAACAACTTGTGAAGCTCAATCTCCACCTTTCCCCCAAAGTTCAGACAAGAAAAGGAGAAAAGCCCTCTTTGTAAAGTTCTGCAACAATACGAATGACAGAATTCCCTCAAGCAAATTTCATACTTTCCCTCACTCAGACTATGCAACTTTTGAAATTTCCACCAAAACAGAGCTCATTCCTTCCCACATACAAGAAAACAGACACTTCAATAACCTCAAGTATATTAAGCTTGAGGATGTGAAGACGATTTTATGTCAGTTTTTCAAACTTCTTAAAGACTTTCATCATTTCCTAATGTGTCTTTATTCTAAAACATCTACCTATCTCCATGTGTCGAACCTAATCCTCCACACACAACAAAAGAATTCTAGAGAATTTCAAACATCAACATAGGGTAACACCATCACCTTAAGAAAACAAACTACACTAAAGCTCCAAGGAAAATCGTGTTTAGCTTCCCCACAATATGAACACATCCCCTTCTAGCAATTTGCTTCCACTTAAGTCTTCTTTGCATTCTTCACATCATAAATTGCCTTCAACAAATAGTGCACACCCAAAGAGAGAACATTTGCAAATAGACGAAGACATAAAGAAGCACCAACATCCCTCATCACAAGCTCCTTAAAGAAGAAGAAGGACAAACACAAGGACATCACTTGCAAGAAACAAAAAAAACATTATAACACATAAAAAATAACATTGTAAATATGTTCAACTAAACTTTCATGCTTCACATGAACATCAACCGGTAAAAGTTTTGGCATTTTTTTTGCATGTCATCATCATTTTCTATCTTTCATCCATTAGGTTAAATTTTCATCCAACATTTTCCAAATGTTGTTTGATGTTACATGACATCCATTGGTATCATATATGTAGAATGAATGTGAATGAACATGTGATGTCATGTCATTTGGAGTTTCACCCGAAGGTTGAAATCAATGTTAGGCGGGTGTTCACTTTAGCAAGTAAGAATCATCCCTTTTGGTTCCAATTAATAAGAATTGAATCAAAACTAAGTTTGCTATTTAAAATTGGACCATGTTCTAAAACAAGAATTGGAACCTAATTTTATTTTCTAAAAGAACCAAACTTATAACTAGGTTCTTATCTAAATGTGAAACCATATAATTGAGATATTTGAAAAACAAAAATGACAAAAAAAAATCAAGGGTTATACAACAATGAATTGTTGGTTTTAATATAGAATAGTAAAAACTAGATTGAAACCTAGTATGAATTTCAAAATTGGAGCCAAAATTGAAACCAAATTTTACATTTTTGAAGAATTGGAACTAAAACCAAATTCCCAATTCCATTTATGTGTGGAGTTGGAATCAAAATCAAGATGGTTCTAATTTATTTTTAGAACTGCAACCAAAGTTTCTTCATTAAAAAAAAAAACGACTTGAAATGGGATGAAATGAGTAGAGTTTCTTGTTCAAGTAATTTCTTGAAAGATCAAGTATCACAAGTCATATCCAATTTATATTTCTTTTAATCATTTGGTCTCACATGTAACCTTTACCTTTTATTGCCCACCAACTTATGGTAATACACTTGAGCTTCCTTTAATGTGGTCTTTTTTTTCAATCTCAAATTATTGATATTATTGACATTTTTTTTGAGATCATGGTATATATATATATTCAATTTTTTTGTTTTGAAAGTTTGGCCAATTTTTCCAAATTTCTAGTTATTTTTTAATTTACAAAAAAAAATCCAATTTGTCTTTAGTGTGACAATTATCGTTAAAAAAGTGTTCCTTGATATATGTATTGTCAATATCAAAAAATTGTTTTTTTGGTCTTGCATTAAGATTTGTACTTTTCTACATAATTTTTAAAAAATTTGTTTATTCATTATTGGTCTTGTATAATGGTTTTTGGGAATGTGTGTGTGTGTGTGTGTGTGTAAATTTTGATAATATAAATCAATATTATATACAATAAATGTTTGATGGAAAAAAAACCTATTGCATGGGTTATTTTTAAAATTTTTAAATTAATGTCATTAAATGTCTTTAAAATATTACCTATGAATTCATCTTAACTTCTTCCTAATCTAAAACATTAAATGATTTTGATTTGAATATAATTATGACTATTGATTATTTATGCCCATTCAATTTGTATCAAATTAATAAAGTCCAAATTTTCACTTCCATGAACCCATCATAAAAAATGTGTTCAATACAAGCTTATTAACCTCATGGGTGAAGAAGTCAATAGTTTAAAATCAACCTTCAAACTCTAAATTATGGTTACTTGGCCCATGAATTTAAATTATAATTCCTTAGCATGATTCATGACTTCTTTTCAAAATAACTGTTGGTTTTTCAGACCTTTAAGAGGTAGTTTTAAAAAATGATTCATGGCTATTACATTTTTATTAGTCTCCAATATATGATCCTTTTAAAAAGGTGGATCTCACCTTGGAGCAGGCTTCTTTCTTTTTCTACTTATTGGAACTTGTGATGGAGGATAAAAACTTGTCACACGTGGATGGTTGAGTACAAGCCCACAATATGAAACTCCTTAACACAAGATTGTCAATGTCATTCCTATATTGGAGAAGTTCCAAATCTTGGATCATCCCCATGAGGAGGAATATGATTAAGAAAAATACCCTCCTAGATGTGATACCTTAATGAATGCAAATTGGTTAATTTTCCATTAAAAAAACTAGTGAAGATGAATAAGCATCTTAGTACATTCAAGAGCATTTTGCATGGGGAGGGAAGTCTTGTTCAGTTCACATTACCAAATTTGGCTTAATGGCATCACATAATTTTGAGGTTGATGAAACTTATAGTTTTGGGTTCTAACTCTATATACTTGGATTCCTTGTTCCTACTACAAATTCTGCTATCTTTTTTAGCTTTGTTATGGAATGGAGTACATTCATGAATTTACAATATTTGCTACCTCACTATGGAATGGATTACATTCATTGTTGTTGTCATATTGCTAGAATTGACATATTAGTTACTTTGAAAGAATAGTTGTCTTTCCAATATCATAGATGTCCTCTTTCCAATATCTTATTGAAGTTGATGGCTTAAGTAAGTTTGAAATTATGATGCAGGAAGTTTTAGATAGATACAAAAGGGAGTAGTACTATTAAATGGGGGGGATACAAGGATTGTTTGTATACCTTCTATTCGGCAATGCAATGTTGTTGATTCTTGTTGGTTGCTAGTGGTTTCTCTAATTGCTTAAAACAACAAATGAAACAAAGCTTGGATGTTGCAGCATTTGTTGAAGAGTTCAAAAAAAATTTGGTAGCCCAACCTTCATTTGAATCGGATGTCAAAAGCTATAAGAAGATTGACTATCCTCTCGGTCATTATGTTCATATGTTTGGCTTTAATGTTATTATTGTTATTTGCCTTCAAAACATTCATACTCGTAGTGATGAATACATTATGGAGTTTTTTTTTACTGCCTACTTGTGTGGATAGTCAAGTTTAAGAAGTGGTGTTGAACTCCTTGTCTATCACCATGCAACATGTGTGTGTTAAACCTTGTGCATTATTTTTGAAAGCAATTCAAGGTCATTGATAATACATCTTTTGCTCTTGGGTGATGTTTGAATAATAATTCCACTCAAGATTCTTGTGTATCCTCTGTAATGAAGGAAACAAGCATGCAAATTGATGATGCACCAAATCACTTTAGGGAGTTTTTCCTATTGTTGGAACTTTAGTTCAAAACTTTATTTATATATCAATTCAAGTGCAAAAATTTAGAGTTTTTTTTCACTTTACTCATATATAATACATATATAATTTATATAATTTATATGGAACAATATAAATGCAATGTTGTATTGATTTGCTATGAATCAATGTCAAAACAATGTTATTAGTTGTTTGAACATTTATCAAATGCAAGATTTGATTTATATTGAATCAATGTTTGTTATCTGCCCATTTGATATTATAACATTTCATAGGATTGTATTAATGTTGTGACAATGAGTACCATTTTTTAAACAATTTTAATGTGTTGATTTTATGTGATATGCAACAACATTGAAAATCCACCTTTATGAAGGTTGTAACAACATCAATTCAATAGTTAATCAAGTTGTGTTGTCTTAGCATTGACAAGATCTTATTCATTGAATGTGTGTTGAAAAAATGTAAATTATTTCAAAATAATCCTAATGTTAACTCAATACATATTGTTATATTTCCATCAACATATTGTATCAATGACCATATTAGCATTAAATCTTCAACATATAGTCATCAATTTGATGACTTATTAATGACACGCTCCCAAGCTCCTTCATAGATTCAAATGTGAGTTTGAAGTGAAAACAATGGAAGAATAAGGAGTTGGGGACACGCTCCCCAGTTCACAACACTTTGGGGGTACAGGGGTGTGTTGGAGCTCTAAGATGGGGCTAGGAAGAATGACAAGCACTTAATCACTCACACAGACTTCCACAAAACCAAACAAGTTAGTTAGTGCATAGTTGGAGCACTTTTGGTGCTAAGACGAACCACAGGCAAACTTAGACTCACAAGACTCACCATAACCCAGACTTGGGGGAAGCCACCACCTTCCCTTTTATAGTATAATTTGTGGTTAGCCATGGGACCAGCACCCAAATGTCATTTTGTCCTGGGACTCCCAAGTGGGAATCTCGAAATTCCCACAATTGGGAATCCTGCAATTTTGGGGGCCCATAACTTTGCGTATAGACCTCCGATTGAGATGAGGTCTAAAACAAAGTTTTAGCCCTCATTGAGAGCTTTTCAACGGTATGTCGCACGTGCACCTGCATGCAAGGAAATCAGGGCGATTTTTTATTTTTAGTGGTCGAGAGTCAAATTGCCAATTTGACTCCCGGCCATTCTTTTCCCCTAACTTGTGTTTTAGATGTCTAAATGGGTTATGTGAGCCCATTTTAGACATCTACATTCCAAAAAAATTTCAATGGTATAAATAACATTTTGATCCAATGGGTTTTGATCCCTGTAATTGCTCTTTAAAAATTTGGGAGTTCGTTGGGATTGCAACTCCCAAAATGAAAGCTCCCTTGGGAGTGTGAGGGTTCATTCCCTCACACTTTCCTTCATTCTCAGGCTTCCCTTTTGGCCCGCAACCTTGCAAGCCCTTGCCTTGATCGTGAGCTCAAGGTTAGGGTTGCAATAATTAATGTATGTTGTGTCAATGTTGGTCATATTTTTTTCATTTATTTAATATTGATAAGATGTCAAATGTTTTAGTATTATATCAATGCCATTTCAAGACATGTTGTTACAATGACACCTTAACATCATATCAATGATTGTATCAACATTGAACGTTGAACATATTGTTAAGGTGTTATAAAAGCACTCATACAAATAGGGGGCAAATTTGTGATGTAATAGGGGGGGTGAAGGAACATGGATACTAAGCTAATATGTAATATGTCAAAAAATGTATATCAAACTAACATCTGTGACATATTAATAACTATCCTTGTGCAAAGTTTATTTCAACATAAAAGTTTCAAAAATAAAAAACACTATAAGGTTGAAAAATTCATAATCTGTTCAAAGTTTTGAATATATCATATACCAAGGTTCAACAAAGGTTTGAAAAGTTGGAACAACCTTCTTTTTTACTCCAAAAGTGTAAATTGATGACACGATGAGGTGGATCAATTATTGTAGGTGTGAGTTATGGTGGTGAATCATATTATGTAAAAAATCAATTTCACGTTTTTAATAAGAAGTGAAGATTTGTTTTCTTGGTAACAAGTTAAAGATAAGAAAAAAGTAGCTTGCTACTAATAAGGACCAATGCAAGGGATGTATGAAAATGATTAGATGGAAAATGAGTAAGGAATTCACAATTTAGTTTGGGTTATAATAAACCTTTTTTTGTAGTTGACACAAATTGAAACCTAGACAATCATCTTAAAACTTGAAATGATTTCAATTAATTTGGATTCACTCATCATCAATCATGTATTAAGTGAATGATACAATAACAAGCTCAACACATAAGGTTGTTTTGAAAAACCTTGAGCCTACACATTGTGCTTTGATTAGTTTCCACAATGAATATGATGAACCAACACTAAATTTTTATAAGTTATTGGAACCTTTGCTACAACTCCTTGATGTTCATCACCACAGTTTTTAAATATTACTTTTTGGGAACACATGAACATAGCCATTCTAAGAATAACAATGACTACATCCACAATTTCCTCAACAAGTTTGGTTGAAGTGGATGTTTTAAAGCTCATCCTACCAAATGCATATACACATCGCCTCTAACCATCCAACTTAAGTACCAATCAATGAAAGTCTATAAAAAACAATCACTAAATTCTATGAAAATGTAACAAGTCAACATTTTAAAAGACCTTGAATTGATAGTGCAATCAATTTAAATTGACAAGTTATAAATAGTTTTTAAATTAGCAACCAAAGAATTAAAAAACAATACCAAATGCATTTGTGATCTAACAATGTATCCAAGAAAACCATGGTTCTCTTTCGCACATTGCACAAGGAACACAATAACATGCTTGGAAAGTGCCATACAAGAGAGGTAGGCAATCCTTGTTAAACTCAAGCATGGCCACATACACAATGGTGTAAATTGTTGGATGTAAAAATGGGGCAAAAACATGTATTTAACATCTATTACTAAAAGCGTGCCTTGAATTTCATAAATTTTACACAACTTTCACATCACTTGTGTGTAAGAGTCTTGTCATGTTCTTCCTCTTTTTTAAGGGCTATGGCATTGTTTGTATAGAATGTGTTGGACTCTTTACAAACAATATTAGTAGTATTTTCATTCCATGGCAACTTGAGGTCCTTATTCTTGTGCTACCGATGCAACAAGCTAATAATATGTTCCAATAATTAAATTGGCAAATCATGTTGATTTTGACACATCCAAAGCTTAGCTACAATATTCACATATTGGAAAACCTCAAATATTCAAACCCTTACACAAAGAAAAGGAGACTATTTGAAATT
>Ga0116230_10004200_pt1 | contig 14113 bp, 14 predicted proteins | sample S1TSphfallax_3_FD_88678 | JGI IMG/M metagenome (GOLD analysis project Ga0116230, IMG submission 88678) | Host-associated microbial communities from peat moss isolated from Minnesota, USA - S1T2_Fd - Sphagnum fallax MG | ecosystem: Host-associated > Plants > Peat moss > Unclassified | place...
CATGCTCGCCTTCACCGCCACTGCCACGTCCCGGGTCCGTTTGGATATCATCGCGCAGCTGGGGTTGCGTGAACCCGCCGTACACGTCTCGAGCTTCAACCGGCCGAATCTCTTCTATGAGGTGCATCCCAAGGGAGCCGGCACCCATGCCGAGCTGTTGCGGCTCGCGAGGGCCGGCGGCGCCGGCATCGTCTACTGTCTGTCGCGCAAGCGCGTCGAAGAACTCTGCGCACAGCTGCGGGCCGACGGCATCGCCGCCAAACCCTACCACGCCGGATTGGATGCTGCCGACCGCCGCGCGCATCAGGAAGGCTTCATCCGCGACGACGTCCAGGTCATCGTCGCCACCATCGCCTTCGGCATGGGCATCAACAAGCCGGACGTCCGATGGGTCGTGCACTACGATCTGCCGCGAACGCTCGAGGGGTACTATCAGGAGTCGGGGCGTGCTGGACGGGATGGGGATCCGGCACGCTGCACGCTGTTTTTCGGCCCGGCCGACATCCGAACGGCCGATTACCTCATCCAGCAGAAAGTCGACCCGGACAGCGGCGAGCCGCTCGAGGAAGAGCAGCGCATCGCCCGGCAGCAGCTGCGCCAGGTCTTGAGTTACGCCGAGTCGACCGAGTGCCGCCGCGCCATTCAGCTGCGCTACTTCGATGAAACCTTCACGCCACCCTGCGGCGCATGCGACAACTGCTGCGAGCCTCGCGACGTGCAGGACTGGACCGTCCAAGCCCAGCAACTGCTCTCGTGCGTCGCACGCCTGGCGCAGCGTCGTGAGCGGTTTGGAGCGGCGCACGTCATCGAGATATTGCGCGGCAGCCGCTCCGAACGCGTGCTGTCGCGCAATCACGACCGCTTAAGCGTCCACGGCATCGGGAAGAACCATTCATTGGACGAGTGGCGTGCCCTCGTGCGAACGCTCCTGCATCAGGGGCTAGTTGCAGAGACGCAGGACGGCTATCCAACTTTGAGCCTCAACGCCGAAAGCTGGCAGGTTCTCAAGGGTCAGCGAACCGTCCATGTGGCGCGTGTGGCGCGCTCCGGTGCGTCCGCGCGGCGGGACCGTCCTCGGGCAACGGGCGCCTCGCTCGGTAACGAAGACGGGACGCTGTTCGAGGTATTGCGCGCGCTGCGCAAACGGCTCGCGGACGAGCACGGGCTGCCTCCGTACGTGATCTTCCACGATGCGACTTTGCGCGACATGGCGGAGCAGCGGCCCGCAACGCTCGATCAGTTTGCGCGTATTCGCGGCATCGGCGAAGCCAAGCTCTCGCGTTACGGAGAGCGTTTCATCGACGCGATCCGCCAATACCCCCGTCATTGAACACCCCGGGCTCTTAGCCGTCGGGCTCGTCGTATCGCTCCCAGGCTTGCAGCGATCGCAAATCCGGATGAGTCACGTAACGAAGGAATTGGCTGAGTTCGGCGATGTTCAATTGACCGTCATGGTCCCGGTCGGCCAGCGCGAACTTGGATTCGAAGAAGCGCAACAATTGCGTCTTCGTGACCTTGCAACGATCGTCTTCCCTGATTTGTGGGGATTCCTGCAACACCGATGGGTACCTCTCCGTTGACGGTATTCGCCGTGGCTGGGTTTGCTAATGCCGTCTTTTCTACTCCGACGAGCTTATTTTCCCACCGACCACGTCAAGATCTCGTGAAAAAATGCAGCACGGGTTTCCGCGGCAGCCCGCCTTCTGTCAAATGCTGCTTTATCATAACCGGTGGCGCGGATTGATATCGAATGGCCGAAGGGTCAAGGATCATTGATCGGCAACGGCGGATCCGCCACCTTGAGTAATTGCTTGCCCAGATTGGCGCCTTCAAACAGGCGCCGCAGCGTCAGCGGCGCGGATTCGAGGCCTTCTACGATGTCTTCCGTGAATTTCAGTTTGCCGGCGTCTACCCAGGCTGCCAAAGCACCGAGAGCCGCCTCGGTTCGATCGGCATAATGCTGCAGCAAGAAGCCCAGCATGGACGCGGACTTGAATACCAGCTGCATGTAGTGCTTGGGCCCCGGCGCCATTTTGATGCCATAGCCGCTCGAGATGCCCCCGCAGACGACGACGCGCGCCCGCATCGCGAGATTCAACAGGACCGCATCGAGCACCGCGCCCCCCACGTTATCGAAGAACAGATCCACCCCCGACGGCGCGAGCTCGCGCAGGCGGGCGGATATCTTTTCGGTGCGATAATTGATGGCTGCATCGAATCCAGCCACCTCGGTCAGCCAACGGCATTTGTCGTCGCTGCCGGCAATGCCGATGACGCGGGCCGCGCCGCGCAGCTTGGCGATCTGGCCCGCGACCGATCCCGTGGCGCCGGCGGCGCCGGACACGACCACCACGTCGCCTTCGCCGGCAGCGCCGACGATGACCGTGCCGATGTAGGCGGTGACGCCCGTGACGCCGAAAATGCTGAGCAGGTTCGACAGCGGCTGCGTGGCGGCGACTTTCCGCGGCGGATACGACGTCATGTCCGCCGTCGACATGTAGTCCTGCCAGCTCATGATCCCTTCCAGCAAATCGCCGGGCCGTAGATCCCCTCGTGTGGATTCGATCACCTGGCCGAGGCCAAATGCGCGCATGGGCTCGCCGATCCTCACGGGCGGCATGTAGCCGGGTGCATCGTTGAGCCAGCCGCGTTGGGTGGGATCGAACGACAAGTACAGCGTCCGGATCAGCGCCGCGTCGACTTGGGGCGCGGGCAGCGGCGCGACTTGCATCTCGAAGTCGTCCGGGCCCACCAGGCCTTCCGGACGCCGGCGCAACAGCCACCGCCGATTGACCCTGCCGGTCGCGCCGGTCGCGCCGGCACCGCCGCCCGCGCCGGCACCGCCGCCCGTGCCGCTCAAAGGCAATGATCCGGGATTCGCCCCGGATCGTACGGCAGCGTCGACATGAGCTGGATCACCTCGTCCTCCACGCACTCGGCCACTGCGCGGGCGATATCGGGCCACTCCAACGCCGTCATCAGCGCGCCCAGCCCGCCCGGCAACGCATTCGCATCGGGTATTTGCCATAGATCGAGCACCACATTGAGCCGCCCCCCAAGATGGGTCCATGCGCCCATCAGGCGCCAGCCGTGCCGTTCCATGACCTGCACGAGCCGCGGCATCAATTCGCAGAACTCCACCATCTTCCCGGGGCGGATCTTGATGGTGGACAACATGTACACGGGCGGTCGGGACTGGCTCATGCTATCGCGCCTGCGTTCCCTGCATTATAGGACCGATCCGCCGTCGAGCACGAATTCCGCGCCCGTGGCGAAGGCGGATTCGTCGGATCCCAAGTACACGGCCAGCGCCGCCACCTCCTCGGGCATGCCCAGTCGTCCGATCGGATGCAAAGCCTCCCAGCCGGCAAAGATGGCCTGACGATCCTGAACTTGCGCCATCACCTTCTCGAGGATCGGTGTGCGAATCACGCCCGGATGAATGGAATTGCAGCGAATGCCGTACTTCTGCTTCGCGTAATGCAAGGCGGCAGCCTTCGTCAAGTGCGCCACGCCCGCTTTGGCTGCGTTGTAGCCGGCGAGATCGTGCTGCGCCCGGATGGAGCACATCGAAGCCATGTTGATGATCGAGCCGCCGGTCTGCTTCATGAGAGGAATGGCATGCTTGCACCCCAGGAACACGCCCACGAGATCGATGTCGAGCATGGTCTTGAAGTCGGCGAGGGACAGCGATTCCACCGAGCCCACGGTCGTGATGCCGGCGTTGTTGACCAGAATATCCAATCGGCCCGCAGCCTCGCGAGCGGTGTGCACGGCGGCGAGCCAATCCGCTTCCAAGGTCACATTCAACGCGACGAAGCGCGCATCCGCGCCGAGCGATGCCGCGACCGCTTCGCCATTGGCATCGATGTCGGCGACGATTACACGGGCACCTTCGGTTGCATAGGCACGGCAGATGGCCTCGCCGAGTCCGGACGCCCCGCCCGTCACCATCGCCACCTTGCCGCGCAACCGCCCCCGCGGCGTAGCGCCGGCTTCAGCGCTCGTCAAATTCGACATTCAATCTCCGCAGGCCACGCAGCAGTAAATTATTGTAATGCTTGAAGTCGTTGTCGGCCGCGGGACGCAGGTGCTGCAGCCGGGCGGTCAAGCGCCGGAACGCGACAGTCATCTCCTTGCGCGACAGCATCGCGCCGACGCAGGAATGGATGCCGCGGCCGAAGGCGAGATGCATGTGGGCATTCTTGCGTGCCACGTCGAAGCGGTCCGGATCCTCGAATTTCGCGGCGTCACGATTCGCCGAGCCGAAACGGAGCAACACCATCGAACCTTGCGGCAGGGTCACGCCGCCCAGGACCGTCTCGTGCTTGACGATGCGCCACATGCTGTTGGTGGGCGATTCCAGCCGCAGAGTTTCTTCGACCATGCCCTTGATCAACGACGGATCGGCCACCACCTTCGCGCACTCGCTGGGATTTTGCGCAAGATTGAGCACACCCGCCGTCAGGGCATTGGTGGTCGTTTCATTCCCCGCCACCAGAAGCTGCTGCACGATGTTGAGCAGTTCGGCGGTGTCGAGCGGCCGCTCGTCGGCAAGTTGCGCGTGCACCAGGTCCGACAGCAGATCGTCCTTCGGGTGTGCGCGCCGCTCGTCGAGCTTTGCCTTCATGTAGTGTTGCAGCGCAACGATCTTGTGCGCGCACTCGAGCTGCTGATCGCGCGTGAGCATGCCGCCCAGCCGGTCGGCCACCGCGTCGGACCACTCCTTCAACTGGGCGATGTCCGCGCGCGGCACGCCGAGCTGATCGGCGATCACCGTCAACGGCAGCGGTGCGGCGAACGCGCCGACGAATTCGCACCGTCCTTGCGAGATGAAGCCATCGATCAGGCCATCGACGATGGTTTCGATATGCCCTTCTATTTTGTTCACGCGCACCGGACTGAACGCGAGGTTCACGAGCTTGCGAAAGCGGGTATGCGCCGGGGGGTCGGCGGTGAGCAGCGTAGGGACCTGCGGCCACCCTTGGGCGATCACCGATGCGATCTCGGCATCGTCGCGCGCATGCCCTTCGAGCAGGCTGCCGAAATCGTTCGAAAACGCTTCGGGGTTTGCACAGGCCTCGGCGATCAGATCGTAGGTCGAGACCATGAATATCGAAGTACCAGGCAGCTGATACACGGGGGCGTCCCGACGCGCCGCCGCGTTGGCCGCCATGGGATCCTCGATGACCTCGGGCGACAGGAAATCGAAGTCGGCGACCGAAACCGGTCCTGGCTTTGCGTTCATTCGCCGCTGATCCTCGCGGTGGCGATCGATGCGGCGATTTCCTCGGCGCTTGGATTGCGCCGCAGCGTCAAGCCGCCGTTGACCTGCAGATTCTCCCCCGACATGTAGCACTCATCGCTCGCGAGCCACACGGCGGCGGCGGCGATGTCTTCCGAAGTGCCGATCCGTCCCAGCGGATAACCCTTGAGAAACGCATCGAACAGCCCCGGCACTGTCTTCGCGGCCGCCGTCATGGGCGTGTCCGTCAAACCGGGGGATATCGAATTGGCGCGGATGCCCTGCTTGCCGAACTCGTGCGCGATGCAACGGATGACGTGGTCGGTGCCCGCCTTGGTACCCATGTACGCCGCATGATCGTTCAGCATGATCTTCGCGGTCGCGGAGCTGATCTGAATGAGCGATCCTCCGCCCGACATCACGCGCAGCATGGATTGGCAGAATTGAAAGGGCCCCGTGAACTGAATGGCGGTGATGCGCGCAAGCTCCTCGGTGGTGGTGTCCAGAAACGGTTTGAGCAGTCCCCACCCCGTGGCATTGACTGCGATGGTGACGCTGCCCATGAGTTCCCGGGACGCCCGCGCGAGCGCTTCGAGCTCTTCGGTCCGGGTGATGTCGCAGGTTACGACATGCCCGCCGATCTCGGCGGCGAAACGCTCGAGTTCGCCGCGATGCCGGCCGCTCACCACGACCTGGGCGCCCTCGTCCCTGAAGCGTCGCGCGATTGTCTGGCCCATGTTGCCGCGGCCCGCCGCGCCCAGCACCACGGCCGTCTTGCCCTCGAGTCTTCCCATGGAAAGCAGTGTCGATCCTGGATCCCGAACTTCGCAACTGGTGCGAACACTAGGAATGTGAAGACCAGTAGCCTGAAAAAGGGCTACTGTGAAAAATGCCAGTAGAGCCCCTGGGGCGCTCGAGTCCAAGATGTGGTGAGGTCAAGGGTCTGCCGGCTGGCTCGAGGGGACGCGCTATGGATCTTGGATTGAAAGGCAAGAAAGTCATCTTGACCGGCGGCAGCCGCGGCATCGGACGGGCAGCACTCGACATCTTCGCCGCCGAGGGTTGCGATGTGGCCTTCTTCTCACGCAACCAGCCTCAAATCGACGAGACCGTGGCGGCGCTGTCGCGGCATGGCGGCAAGGTCTTCGGTTCGGCTTTCGATATGAACGACATGTCGGGCTACGCGGCCTGGTTGAGCGGCGCGGCCGAGCGCCTCGGAGGCTGCGATATCTTCGTACCCGGCGCGAGTTCGTCGGGCTCTCAAGCCACCGGCGACTGGCAGAAGGGGTTCGACTTCGATCTGATGGGCACGGTCAAGGGCTGTGAAACCTTGGAGCCCCACCTGGCCAAATCGAGCGCCGGCTCCGTCGTCATCATGTCGAGCACGGCCGCCTTCGAAACGTTCATCGTGCCGCAGGCGTTCAACGCCATCAAGGCGGCGCTCCTGACTTACAGCAAACAGTTGAGCCAGGCTTGGGGACCGAAGGGGATCCGCGTGAATGCCATCTCACCGGGACCCGTGAGCTTTCCCACCGGCAACTGGGAAGCGATCAAGGGCGCCATGCCCGATTTCTACAACGCCACGCTGGGCCAATTTGCGCTCGGACGTTTTGGCGCCCCCGAAGATATCGCGCGCACACTGGTGTTCCTCGCCAGCCCGGCTTCGAGCTATACCACCGGCACCAACATCGTCATCGACGGCGGCTACACCAAACGCGTGCAATTCTAGTCCCGATCATACCGCCGTGAACCCGCCATCGATCACCAGCTCGCTGCCGGTCACGAAGCTGGCGGCTGCGGACGCCAGGTAGACCACTCCGCCGCCGATCTCCTCCGGCTCGCCCAAGCGTCCGAGGGGGTGGGAGGCGATCACGCCGGCTTCGGCTTTCTCACGCGACTCCACGGCGCCGAGCTCCACGTAGCGATCCATGATGGCGTGCATCATGTCGGTGTGAATGCCGCCGGGGTGGATGCTATTGACGCGGATGTTGTAGCGCAACGCGCCGAATTCCGCGGCGGCCGACTTGCTGAACAATTTCACCGCGCCCTTGCTCGTGCAATATGCGGCGGTGAAGGCCGCGCCGCGCTGCCCGCCCACCGAGGAGAAATTGACGATGGATGCGCCTCCCCGGCGGGTCTTGCCGCTTTCTTTCAGCAGCGGCAGCAGCGCGCGCGTGCCGATGAAGATCGATTCGACGTTCACCGCCTGGACCTTTCGCCATTCCTCGAGCGTGCTCTTCTCGATGCTCTGCACGGGTGCGATCGCGGCGCCATTGACCAACACGTCGAGCCGGCCGTGTTCGCGGCCGATGACGGCGGCGATGCGCGCCCAATCCGCCTCGCGCGTGACGTCGTGCCGATGATACGCATCGGCGCCGGGCAGTTCCGTCAAGTCCGCGAGATCGCTCGCCAGCACGATGGCGCCGGCCTCTTTGAGAGCTGCGCAGACTGCACGGCCGATGCCGCCTGCCGCGCCCGTGACCAAAGCCACGCTGCCGTCGAGTCTCATGGTCATCATGTTTCTCTAATGTGCCGTCCAACCGCCATCGACGATCAACTCCGATCCCGTGCAATAACTGCTGTCGTCGGACGCCAGAAAAAATGCGGCGCCGGCGATCTCCGACGGTTCGGCAATGCGTCCCTTGGGTGTGGCCGCGGCCAGTGCATCGATCAATTCCTGCACCTTGGCTGCAGCGCCCTGTTCCACCCAGCGCCGCATGCCGGCGGCGAGCAACGGCGTGTTGACGAAACCCGGATGCAGGGAATTCACGCGGATGGGTGTGCGCTTGCTCGCGAACTCGATCGCCACGGATTTGGTGAACAGCCGCACCGCGCCCTTGCTCGCGTTGTAGGCGGAAGTTTCCGAATATCCGACCAGGCCCATAATGGAACTAACGTTGATGACGCTCGAGCCGCAGGGCGTTGACGCACCGCTCTCGGCGAGCAGCCGGGTCATGGTCTTGGTCCCGAGGAACACGCCATCGACGTTGATCGACATGATGCGTCGCCATGCGGCGAGGTCGATGCTCTCCACGGCGCCGACCAAGTCCGTACCGGCATTGTTGACCAGAATATCGAGTCTGCCATGGCGCGCAACGATGCTGCGCTCCGCCGCCTGCCAGTCCGACTCCTCGGCCACGTCGAGCCTCGCATAGCTGGCGGCGCCGCCAAGACGCTCGAGCGTCGACTTCACCAGAGCATCGTCGGGCGCGGCCAGATCCGCGAGCACCACGGCCGCGCCTTCCGCCAGGTAGCGTTCGCCGATCGCCAGACCAATGCCGCGCAATCCGCCCGAAACCAGCGCCACGCGGCCCGCCAGTCGCATCAAACGCCCATCATGCCGGCGGTGCTGGCGCCGTCGATCGAATATTCCGAGCCGGAGACGAACGCCGCCTCGTCGGACGCCAGAAACGCCACCAATGCGGCGACCTCCTCGACCCGCGCCATGCGCTTGAGCGGCGCCATGCCTTCGAATTGCGCGCGCGCCGCCGCAGGGTCAGGCGAGCGCTCGATAACCGTCCGGATCATGTCCGTCTCCACGACGCCCGGATGGATTGAATTACAGCGGATCTTCAAGCCTTGATTCGCGCAGTGTATGGCGATCGACTTGGTGAGCGCGACCAGCGCACCCTTGGTGGTCGAATACGCCACGAAGTTTCCCATCGGCCGATAGGCATTCATCGACGAATTCACGATGATGGATCCAGTCGGCCCACCCGGGTTGTTGCGCATCACTTTGATCGCCGCCTGCGCCGTCAGCATGACGCCGGTCAGATTGACGGCGACGATGCGATTCCAGTTCTCCAGGGAGATGGTTTCGACGCTGGAGTCGCCCATCTCGATGCCCGCATTGGCAAATGCGATGTCGAGTCGTCCGAAACGTTCGTTAAGAGCGGCCATCAAGGTCACCCAGCCCGCGGGATCTTCGACGCGATGCGCGTAGAACACCGCGCCGGTCGCGGCGCAGAGCTGGTCAGCCGCCTCACGATTCGAACCGGTGAAGACCACCTGCGCGCCCTCCGCCGCCATCCGCCGCACGGCGCCCGCGCCGATGCCGGAGGTTCCGCCGGTGACCAGCGCCACCCTGCCGGAAAATCGGCCGGTCACGGCGGCGCCGGCGTGGTCCGCACGGCGGGCGCACCAGGGGAGACCGGCGTGGCTGGCGTGGCCAGGTAGTCGTTCAACCGTTCATGAAAGTTCTGCACGCGCCGCTCCTGGTGGCACAAATGGTGATGAACGAATCCCGCCGAGTGCAGGCCCACTTGCTGGATGGCAGCGATGCTCAGGTCCTGGTCCGAGGTGGTGCCCAGCGTCTTCTCACCGTAGCGAATCAACTCCAGCGGCGCATCCTCCACCGGCAGATCCGGCCCTCCTGCGGGCGAGGGCGTGAACTGCCGCCCTTTGATGCGCGGCACCATCCACCAGTGATCGAACAGACATTTCTCGGGGTCGCTCGGATGCGGACGCGGGCGCAATAACTGCACGCCATCGGGCCCGACCGTGAGCACCGAGTTCGGAAACAAATTGTAGATGATGTAATCGGTCAGCTGAAAATCGGCGAGCCGTTCGTAGTGCTCGAAGCCGCGGCCGGGCCCGAGCTTGCGCTTCTGCCGTTGGATGTCGAGGCGGATGCGCTCGTGCGCACCATCACCCGTGTACATGCTGGCATCGAGGCCCCATTCGCTCATCAAGCTCACCAACGGCTCAGCCGGCGATGCACCCCGAAAATTCGTTCCCGGCCGATGCGCCGGAAACCAACCGCGATTGTGTCCATTCTCCAGCAGATCGAACTGACAGCGCTCGCCGACGCTTTCGATGTAAGGCGCCAGCTGCGGATGCAGCACCTGAACGTGGTAGGCCTCGTTGAAATTATCCGTGATGATCTTCCAGTTACAGTCGGCCTGCGCGGTCATGTTGAGCACGCGCACCATGTCCTCCATGCGATACGCGCCAATGCCGCTCACCACTTCAGGGCCCAGATACTCGCGCAGCGGCGGCGCGTGCGCATCCATGGTGAACCAGACGAGCCCGAACAACTCCTCGCAGCGCAGTTCGGTCAATTGCATCGTGCGGGTCGGGTCGCCCCTAGGAAAATCGCCGGCGTCCGGCACGAAGGTGCACCGGCCCGCATGATTGAACTGCCAGCCGTGGTACGGACAGGTGATCTGCGCCGCATAACCATCCGGCCCGGCCAGCAGCCGCGTGCCACGGTGCACACAGACATTGTAGAAGGCGCGCAAGCACCCCTGTTCCTGGCGCACGATGATGATGGACTCCGCTCCCAGGTCCGCGACTAAATAGTCGCCGGGCTCGGGTGCTTGGTAAGCCATGCCGCCGATATGCCAGGTACGCATCCACATGCGGTTCCATTCCAGGCGCGCATACTCGCGCGAGATATAGCGCTCGGCGGTGATCGGGTCCATGCGCAACCGCGGTTCGTTGATTTTCAACGGTCGATCGACTTCCGCGTTCACTCACGCACTCCTAGTCTGCATAAAGCATTGATATTTATAATTATTCGAAAATAGAGTAGCGCCGCAGGCGCAACCTCACAACTAGCTAAAGTCGGAGGCACGCGGCGGCCGAAAGATCACTAGACTACTCTCATGAATAAGATCGAACCGAAATCGGCCGGCAGCGGCGGTCTGGGCCGATCAGCCGGAATCAGCTGGCAAGAACTGATGCGCAAGGAAACGCGTCCGGTGCCCGAGTATTTGAGGGAGGAGAGCTACACCTATCGTGGTTCGGAACCCCTCGCAGCGAGCCGCTACACCAGCGCCGAGTTCATGCGCCAAGAGAACGAATTCCTGTGGCCGAACGTCTGGCAATTCGCCGCTCGCGACGAAGACCTGCCGAATCCCGGCGACTACATCGTTTACGAAAACGCCGGGCGGTCCTTTCTCCTGAGCCGTCAGGATGACGGCTCGGTGCGCGCCTTCCACAACGTGTGCCTGCACCGCGGCCGCAAGCTCAAGACCGAGGCCGGCACTGGCGATCAGTTCAAGTGCCCGTTTCACGGCTTCACCTGGAACAAGAACGGCACGCTGCGGCAAATTCCGTGCCGCTGGGATTTCAGTCATCTGAGCGACGGCGCGTTGACGCTGCCCGAGGCGCAGGTCGGCCGCTGGTCCGGTTATATTTTCCTGCGCGAAAACCCCACCGGTCCCACGCTCGAAGAGTTCCTGGCGCCGCTGCCGGAACACTTCAAGCGCTGGCGGCACGATCAGTGCAGCACCGCGCTGTGGGTCGCCAAAGTCGTGCCGGCTAATTGGAAAGTAACGATGGAGGCCTTCATGGAGGCCTGGCACACCGTCGTGACGCATCCACAGCTGTTGCCGTTCACCGGCGACGAGAACAGCGCGTACTGGACCTGGGGCGACAACGTCAGCGTCAATCTCGTGCCATTCGGGGTGATGTCGCCGCATATCAACCCTGCCGGCAAGCCGGAACAATGGATCGTCGACCAGTTCATCAAGTTCAACGGCCGCTCCGCGGAGAACTACGATCCGGATGCCGATGCCTTCGCGGTCAAGGTGCCCGACGGCGTCACGGCGCGCCAGGCGCTGGGCGAGGCCATGCGCGAAAACTACACCAAGATATTCGGTCACGACCACAGTCACGCCACCGACGCCGAGTTGCTCGATGGCTTGGTGTACAACGTGTTCCCGAACTTCGCGCCATGGGGCGGCTTCATGCCGAACATCGTGTACCGGTGGCGGCCCTGGGGGGACGTCGATCATTGCTTGATGGAGGTGCGCATTCTGACGCGCGTGCCGCCGGGCCAGGCGATTCCACGCGGCGCACCGATGAAATTCCTCACGGCGGAACAAAAATGGACCGATGCCCCCGAACTCGGCGTGCTCGGCAGCGTGTTCGAGCAAGACATGGCGAACCTGCCGTTCGTACAGCAGGGACTCAAGGTCTCCAAGACCGGCGAAATCAATCTCGGCGATTATCAGGAAATCCGCATCCGCCAGTTTCATCAGACGCTCGACAAGTATCTCGTGCCCAAGTCGGTTTGACGCCGAGATGATTTTCGTCGCGGGCACCATGACGTTGCATCCGGCAGACATCGCGAACTTCGAGCGCGACGTGCGGGACATGATCGGCCAGGTCCGCAAAGAATCAGGTTGTCACCACTATTCGCTGCTGGTCGAGGATGCTGACGCGGGCCTCGTCAACGTGCTGGAGCAATGGACGGACGACGATGCCCTGATCGCCCACCTCCAGCAACCCTGGATCGTGGCATTTTTCAGCCGCCACGTCGCGTACCTGCGCGCCTCGACCGTGAAGGTGTTCGACATCGCCGGCGAGCGGCCGCTGCCCGGCCTATAGCGCGCCCGCGCGCAAAGGATCGCGCCGACGGACTGCCCCTGCGCGCGGACGACCAAGACTAGGCTCCTACACGCTGTGCAGTTTCTTGAACCGCCGGCGCTTGAACAACCATCGACCGTCGCGCTTGACGACCAGATCGTCGTAGAGCCCACGATCGCGTTTGGTTTTGCCCGTGTGCCTGTCGTCGTACACCTCGGACGTATAAGACCTCACCACCGCCTCACTGCCCGCGACCACGATCGACCCCGGCGTCGCGATGAAGATGACGCCGGGATAATGCGCCATCGCCGCCGTCCACATGGCGACGATCGGCTCCTTGCCGACGACCGTCCCGAACTGCGGGTAATCCGGCATCTCCCAGATCCCATCGTCGGCCCACAATGCGCCCCAGGCCACAGGGTCCACCTGGCACACCGCGTCGGCGTATCCTTCGATCAATTCGCGAATCGCCAATCTATCTTCGACAGGTCCCGTGAATGCCATCAGATCACTCCTCCCTAAAGCCCAGCGCCTTTGCAGCAACCCACCGCCTCACACCCTGCCTGCATTCCGTCGTCATGCCTACCTGCCAATAGCGTCAGTTGAACCGAGGCTCATCGTTGCGGCCCAATACCGATCATGGCAACGAATCCCGCCGACGGGGCGCCCCCTGGCGCGGCGCCCGCCGGCGCACCGCGCGCTAACACACCGCCCAATAGCGCACCGCGCCGCATCGTGCTCGCCCAACGTCCGCGAGGCGTGCCGCGCGCCGAGGACTTCCGCCTCGAGCCCGCGCCGCAAGCGCCGCTGCGCGAGGGCGATTGCCGCATCGCCAACCGCTTCCTGTCGATGGACCCGGCGATCCGCGGTTTCCTCGACGATCGGCCGAGTTACCTGCCGCCGGTCGCCGTCGGCGAGACGGTGCGCGGCATGTCCCTGGGCCAGGTCATCGCCTCGCGCAATGCCGCGATGCTCGAGGGCAGCTACGTACGCGCATTGAGCGGCTGGGAGGACCTGTCCGTGCTGAGCCCCGACGCGGTGGGTCTCGAGACCGTGACCCCGCTGCCCGGCATCCCGCTCGAAGCTCACATGGGCGCGCTCGGTCCCGCCGGACTGACTGCATGGATCGGGCTGCACGAGATCGGCGGGATCAAGGCCGGTCAAACCGTTCTCATCAGTGCCGCCGCCGGAGCGGTCGGCAGCCTCGCAGGGCAAATCGCCCGCCTGCAAGGTTGCCGCACGGTCGGCCTCGTCGGGTCCGCCGACAAAGCCACGCATGTTCAGGCGTTGGGCTTCCATGGCGCGGTCAACTACCGCGACAGCGACGACCTCGCGACCTCCATCGCAGCCGCCTGTCCCGACGGCATCGACGTGTACTTCGACAACGTCGGCGGCGCGACGCTCGAGACCGTGCTGCCGCTCATGAACGCGCATGGCACCGTGGTGGCGTGCGGCATGATCGCCGACTACAACCAGCAGGACGAACCCCACCCCGTGCGCACGCTCTGGCAGCTGGTGGTCAAGCGACTCACGCTGCGCGGCTTCCTCACGTAC
>Ga0116230_10004201_pt1 | contig 14111 bp, 10 predicted proteins | sample S1TSphfallax_3_FD_88678 | JGI IMG/M metagenome (GOLD analysis project Ga0116230, IMG submission 88678) | Host-associated microbial communities from peat moss isolated from Minnesota, USA - S1T2_Fd - Sphagnum fallax MG | ecosystem: Host-associated > Plants > Peat moss > Unclassified | place...
CCATCGAGCGCTGGGGCTTCGACCCCGAAATCCTGTTCATCGCGCAGAAGCTGCACTACAAGATCGTCGAGGTGCCGGTGACCTGGGGCCACGACGAGCGCAGCCGCATCAGCTACCTGAAGGACGGGATGAAGATGCTGGAGGAGATGGCCGAGATCCGCACCAACTCGCTGCGCGGGCGGTACGACCAGGCGATCGCCGCGATGAAGGACACCAGCACCATGGTGACGCCGCAGGTGGAGCGGACGGAACCGGTGCGCGCCGGGCACGTCGAAGCGCGCTAAGCTCTTTCGCCCCCACGAATCGGCCAAACGGCCTGTCAAGCCCCCTGAACCTCAAAACCACCCCAATTCATTGAAAACAAGCCGGATCGAACTTTCTCAAGAAGCGTCATGGAATATTTTGCCCCTAAAATCTTTGGAATGAATATTTTGCCCTGCGGGTCACCCGCTAAGTGGCTGATTCCAGAGATCGAGGTCAAAAAAGTGGGGGACCCCTCCCCGCGTTCCATCGGATGGATTGCAAAGGGGCGCGTGACACGGTCGGAGGACATAGGCCGGATGACATAAGCCGGATGACATACTCTGGGGACGGTATGCTGCGTTCCTTCTTCATCGCTCTTTCGTCCAACCGGCCCTTTCGCCGCTTCGCAGAGCGCTCCGCGCTGGGCCGCCGCGTCTCGCGCCGCTTCGTTGCGGGCATGACGGTCGAGGAGGCGCTGGACGCCGCCGCGCGGTTGAACGCCGAGGGCATCGACGTCAGCCTGGACTCGCTGGGCGAGGGCGTCCGCGAGGTCGCACAGGCCGAGGCCAGCGCCGCGGTCTACCACCAGCTGCTGGACCGGATCGCCACGCTGGGGCTGCGCGCGAACGTCAGCGTGAAGCTCAGCCAGATGGGCATGGAGATCGGTCCCACCCTCGCCGAACGGATCGTCGCCGGCATCGTCCAACACGCCGCGCAGACGCAGAACTTCGTACGCATCGACATGGAAGGCTCCGGATACACCGAGATGACGCTCGACATCGCCGAGCGCCTGCACGCGCGCTTTCCCGGCGCCGTAGGTACCGTGCTGCAGGCCTACCTGCGCCGCACCGCGGACGACACGGAGCGCCTGCTGCGCGGACGCGTCCGCATCCGGCTGTGCAAGGGTGCGTACAAGGAGCCCGAGACACTCGCCTTCCCGAGGAAGGCCGACGTGGACGACAGCTACATGCGGCTGATGAAGCGTCTGGTGACCAGCGGGGTCTTCTGCGGCATCGCCACGCACGACGAGCGCATCGTCGACGAACTGCGGGCCTTCGTCACGGCCAACGACATCGACAAACGCGCCTTTGAGTTCCAGATGCTCTACGGTGTGCGCCGCGACCTGCAGCGCAGCCTGGTGCGCCAGGGGTACCGGATGCGGGTGTATGTACCCTTCGGCACGGAGTGGTATCCGTACTTTATGCGGCGGCTGGCCGAGCGGCCGGCGAACGTGCTGTTCCTGGCGAAGAACTTCTTCCGGACTTAAGGCCGCGCCGGTGCGTCCGGCGGGGGCAGCATGGGCTCGATGCGCAGCAGGTTGTTCAGCGTGGAGCGCTGTGCGTCGTTCAACTGCGCGCCGTAACGGCTGTTGAGCGCGGCCATGCGCTGGTCCGGAGGCAGGTCCCGCAGGTCGCGGAAGCTGCGCGCCACCTGGCGGCGCTGGTCCGGAGGCAGCGCGCCGAGCTGCTGCATGGCACCGCGGACTTGGGCGCGCTGGTCCGGCGTCAGGTGCTCCATCGCCTCGGTGTGGTCGAGCAGCCGCTGCCGCTGCGCCGGCGGCATGGCATTGAGCTGGGCCAGCCGGTCGCGCAGCCGCTGCTGGGTCTGCGAGGGGAAGTCGTGGAAGCCGGGCTCGCGCTCCAGCGCCTGCTGCTGCTGCGACGGCGTCAGGTTACTGTGCTGGTTCATCCACTCGGCCAGGTGGTCGCCCTTGGGCCCACGCGCGGCGTTGTTGGCGATGCCCGGGCCGGTGCGGCGCTCCGGCTCCTGGTTCCGCTGCGGCATGGGCCGCGGAGCCATCTGTACCGTCTGCCGGCGCTGCGCAACGGCGTGACAGGGCGTCGCCGCCAGGACCGTAGCCAGGACCGCGGCGAGGACCGCCCACGCCGCCCAATGCCGCGCAGCCAAGGGCAACGCGGCCAAGGGCATCGCCAGCGGCGGCACAAGCGGGCGGATTGTCAAAAACTTACGCATCGCACCTATTCCAAAACACATCCGGTATTCCAAACACGTCCGGCCGGGGCGAGTTGCTGCGCCGCTTCGTCCAGGTCTCGGACGCTCTACCAGAGAGCAGAAAGAGCTTTCAAACTCCTGAGCTTTCTGAACTTCTGAACTCCGGTTCGCGGCCGAGCGTGGAAACGAATCTCGGCCGTCCAACGCCTGTCGCCACAAAGCCCTGCAGGTACGGCAAATATTCAGCTATCGCACAATTGCCCCATGATACCGGAGCACCGGAGGCATGGGGTGAAGCATTTCACACGATTTTGGGCCTGCTTTCTGGCCTCTTCTATCTTGGCCCGACTGCTTTCCGACCCCTCCTGCAACGCGCATACACCTGCAAATGCTTTCTCGCCAAGCCGGCGAACTGGTTCGTCGGCCTAGGTCGTCGGCGGCCCGCCGGCATCGTCGGACGAGCCTCCCGAGCCTCCGTCGTTGAGCAACTGGTCCATCTGCTGCAGGGCCTGGGCGTTGTTGTCCAGAATCCTGAGGTCGTTCACGGTGGGCGAGGCGGCGGTGTTGACCATCGCCATGCGCTCATAGACCGTGGTGCCTGTGCCCAGCAGCAGCACGAAGCCTAGCACGCCGGCCATGGCCGGGCGCAGATGGCGGCCGGTGCTGAAGGCAAAGAAGGAGTAGGCGCGCTCCAGCAGGCCCTCGGGCCGGGCCGCCTCGGCCTCGCGCAGCCGCGCCTGCAGCCGGGAGTCGAAGTAGGCCGAGGGCTCGGGCGCGGCGAACTCATCCAGCAGCGCGAAGGTGCGCTGCAGCGCGGCCAGCTCCCCCGCACAGCCGGCGCAGCCGTCCAGGTGCGCGGCGAACTCGGCGTGCGCGGTGCGGTACTGCTCGTCCAGCAGCAGGTCGGCGAAGTGCGTGCGGCAGGTCTTGCAATCGATGGTGCGAGCGGTGCGGTTCATGACGTTCCCCCTTTCCGGGGCGGTAGTGCGGACTTCCCTTCGTGCTGAACCCGGATTCTTGCTTCGGGTTTTGGGCTTCGTGCTTCGTGCTTTGGACGGTGAATCGTGCGGCAAACAGCGAACGAATACAACCTCTCCTATACAAAATCCTTGAGCTTCTCGCGCAGCGTCTGGTACGCGCGGAAGAGCAGCGATTTGGTGGCCGACTCGGAGAGCTTCAACACCTCGCCGATCTGCTTGTAATCCATGCCTTCGTACTTATGCATCAGAACGGCGGTCTTCTGCCGCTCCGGCAGCGCCAGCACGTGCTGACGGATGGCCTTCATGCGCTCTTTGCGCAGCATGTCGGCCTCGGCCGAGGGGGTCGCATCGGCCACGTCCGGGGTGGTGCCGGTCTCCGCGTCCGGCTCGTCCAGATACACGGTGGAAGCGGAGCGCTCGTGGCGGGTGTCGCGGGCATGGTTGACCCCGAGGTTGGTGGCGATGCGGTAGAGCCAGGTGCTGAAGCGGGCTTCGGCGCGGTAGGTCTCCCGCGACCGGTAGACGCGCAGAAACACCTCCTGGGCCAGCTCCTCGGCCACCGCCTGGTTGTGCACCATGCGGAACATGAAGTGCACGATCGGCTTGCGGTACTTGGACAGCAGCACGTCGAAGGCGGCCATGTTGCCGGAGCGCAGCTCCAGCATCACCTCGGCGTCGCTCAGCTCGGAGAAATCGCCCCGGGCGACGGCGGCGCGGCGGGCTGCGGCCTGCTCCGGCGTCAGCTCGTGGGCCGGCAACTCCTGAGACGACGCCTGCACATCGCGCATCGCGTCGGGCATCGCTTCGAACATTCCGGGATGGAGCGCCATCGATCCCATACCCTCCGTAACCCGGCCCTCTCCGGCAGGTTGCGAAGAATGTTGCGCGGAATCATGAAAATCTTCCCCTCCACCGTCCTCCGCCGCCGGGACGCCCGGGTCCCCCTGGGCCGGCGTTGCTGGCCGTTTCTCGGGGCGTTTCTCCGCGCTGGGGGGGGTGGGCATGAAAGCCAATTGTACCTAGGGCTAAGGGTTAGGGCCGAGGACGACGCTCCCCCTTGGGCGGCTTGGCAGGGGGCAGGGCCGGTGCTATCCTCAGGTTTGTCGGCAGCGCGGTGGGCGCAGCCTGCAAACATCCCTGTCCGGGCGCTCTGCCTCCCGGTATGGAGTACGGGCGCATAACTCAGCGGTAGAGTGCCACCTTCACACGGTGGAAGTCGTAGGTTCGAATCCTGCTGTGCCCACCATTCCTTCCCGTCCGCTTACCCTCGTTCACCCCGTGGAAGCGGCCGCGGCAAAGCACGCGCGCGACGGAAATCCCCTATTTGCCGATTGACACTGTGAATGGTTCATGAAACTTTAGCTTCAAGACTTTCGTCACCCTCCCCAAAATAGAAGCGTATCCGGGCCGTATGGTAGCGGCCTGGTTTGGACCCACGGATGCCCCCGCGTCTACACGCCATTCGTGTACATCGACTCATGGACGGCCCCGCCCGATCCCTGTCCGATTCTTACCCATAGCATCGCCTGCTGCACATTTCTGGAGGAAGATTCATGAAGATATCTCGCTTAATTTCGCTGGTTGCCCTCATTCTCGGCGTCTCTGCGCTGGCGCATGCCCAGTCCACCGCCAGCCTCGCGGGCACCGTGAAGGACCCCTCCGGCGCGGTGGTCCCCGGCGCCAAGATCACAATCCACTCCGTCGCCACCGGCGCGGACCGCTCCACGCTCTCCGACAACGCGGGCGACTATGCGCTGCCCTCGCTGCAGCCGGGCGACTACACGCTGACCGCCAAGGCCCAGGGCTTCGCCGGCTACACGCTGAAGAGCCTGAACCTGCAGGTAAACCAGAGCATCACCATCAACATTCCCCTGGGGCTGGCCAGCGTCGGCGAGACCGTGCAGGTGGAGGCGGGCGCGCCGCTGATCGAGACCGGCACCATCACCGTGGGCGAGGTGCTGGACAAACAGGTCGTGCAGGAGATTCCGCTCAACGGCCGCCACTTCCTCGACCTGACCACGCTGACCCCGGGCGGCGTGACGGCGCCGGCCACCGGCAGCCTGACCGCCCCCAGCCGCGGCGTCGGCGCATTCAGCTTCGACACCGCCGGCAACCGCGAGGACTCCGTCAACTTCCAGATCAACGGCATCAACCTGAACGACATCAACAACGCGCAGATCGTCTTCCAGCCTTCGATCAATACTACCTCCGAGGTGAAGATCGACAACTCGACCTTCTCGCCCGAGTACGGCCGCAACTCTGGCTCCGTCGTCAATGTGAGCACGCGCTCGGGCAGCAGCCAGTTCCACGGCGAGATCTTCGACTACGTGCGCAACAACAGCTTCGATGCGCGCAACTTCTTCAACCCGGTGAGCACGCCGCAGATCGCGCTCAAGCGCAACAACTTCGGCGGCTCGGTCGGCGGCCCGCTGTGGAAGAAGAAGACCTTCTTCTTCGGCAGCTATGAGGCGCTGCGCCAGCACCAGGGGCTGCCCATCAACACCATCGTGCTGACCCCGGCGCAGCAGGCCGCCGTGACCGACCCGATCTCCAAGCAGCTGCTGCAGTTCATCCCGCTGCCCAACAGCGGTGCCACCAACTACAACTCCTCAATCAATGGCCCCATCACCATCGACCAGGGCACGATCGACATCCTGAACTACCTCAACTCCAAGGACACCATCCACGGCTTCTACGCCTACCAGCTCGATGTGCGCACCGAGCCGACCGTGCAGGGCAATACGCTGCCCGGCTTCGGCGACCATCGCCCAGGCCACCGCCAGATCCTCACCGTCAACGAGACCCACGTCTTCAGCCCGCGGCTGGTCAACGAGTTCCGCGCCGGCTACAACCGCGTGGCCGTGAAGTTCCTCAACAACTTCGCCGCCAACCCCACCAGCTTCGGCTATAAAAACTATCCGGCCGGGGTAACGCCCACCGGCGGCATCCCCTTCACCACCATCTCGACCACCGGCATCGCCATCGGCGGCCCGTCCGGCTTCCCCTCTGGCCGGTATGACACGCTCGGCGTACTCTCCGACACCGCGACCTACACGCTCGGCAAGCACTCCATCAAGTTCGGTGGCGAAGGCCGCCGCTACCTGAACGCCAACTTCGCCGACGACCCCGGCAGCGTCACCTTCGGCACCTCCGGCACCATCTCCACGTGCTCGGTCGCGCTGGTCAACAACGCCTGCCCGGGCACCACCACCGTGGTACAGCCTGGCCAAACCGGCATCCCCAACTTCGAGGCTGGCCTCGTCACTTCCTTCAGCATCACGCCGCAGCCTACCACCAGCCGCATCTACGCCAACTCCATCGGCGCCTTCATCATGGACGACTTCAAGATCACGCCCAACGTGCTGCTGGAGTACGGCTTCCGCTTCGAGTGGAACGGCTCGCCCTACTTCGGCAACCACCAGGCCACGATCTTCGACCCCGTCGCCGTGACCCTGGACCAGTACGACACCCACGGCTACAACCGCGCCTATACGCAGAACTACAACTACATGCCGCGGCTCGGCTTCACCTGGGACGTCTTCGGCAACAGCAAGACCGTGCTGCGCGGCGGATACGCCATCCTCTCCGACCAGCCGCTCTCCAGCGTGGCCACGGGGCTCAGCAGCAACGCTCCCTTCACCACCAAGGTCAGCTACACGGCCTCCGGCAGCAACTGCTTCCAGGGAACCGCCGGCTGCAACCCGGCCATCTCGCAGGAGAATCTGTACGCCGCCGCGGCAGCCGCATCCATCTCCGTCAGCGCCGTGCAGCCCACCTACAAGAACGCGACGACCCAGACCTTCAACCTGAGCGTCGCGGAGGAGCTGCCCGGCCACACCGCGCTGACCGTCGGTTACTACGGCTCCGTCGGCCGCCATCTCAAGATGGCGTCGAACATCAACGAGATCTTTCCCACCACCCAGGCCCGCGCTTTCACAACGATCTCCGCCAACAGCCCCATCGATCCCGGCGCCTCCATCAACAGCAACGTCACCGAGGTCACCAGCAACGGCATCTCCAACTACAACGCCATGTGGCTGAATGTGAAGACGCATGCCGGCCGTGCGGTCGACCTGCTGGCCACCTACCAGTACTCGAAGTCGATGGACCTCGGCTCGCTGGGCAGCACACAGTTCACCGACATCACCCAGCCGCGGCTGAACTATGGCCTGTCCGACTTCGATGTCCGCAACCGCATCTCCGGCAACGGCATCTACCGCTTCGCGCTTCCCTTCAAGGGGAAGGCGGTGGAGCGCATCGCCCAGGGCTACCAGCTCTCCGGCATCATCCAGTACCAGACCGGCAATCCCCTCAACATCACCAGCACATCCACCTATACGGGTACGTCCGGCGTGCAGCATCCGAACCTGATCGCGCCGATCCCGTACTCCAAGACCTACACGACGGCGGGCGTGACCTGGTTCGCAAACGGCGTCGGCGGCATCCCCGGGGGCATCGCCTGCACCCAAGCCGCCACCACGCCTGGTTGCGTCTTCCAGACGCCCACCACGGGCTTCGGCAACATGGAACGCAACGGCGCCACCGGTCCCGGCTTCTTCGACGTCGATGCCTCGCTGGCCAAGGACACCAAGATCACCGAGCGCGTCCACTTCAACCTGAAGATCGACGCCTTCGACCTGTTCAACCACGCCAGCTTCAGCAACCCCGGCACAACCGCCACCCCCGGCAGCACGACCTTCGGCATCATCACGGCGACGCGCTTCCCGGTCGGCGATCTCGGCTCTTCGCGGCAGCTGCAACTCTCCGGCAAGATCACCTTCTAACCGGAAGGATCGGATACTGCCAACTCAGGCGTGTGCTTTGCCTCCACGGCAGGGCACACGCCTTTTCTTTGTCCGCGCTTGACGCGCCGCGTACCCCGCGACTAGGCTTGGCCCATGAGTTTTGTAACTTTCGTACTGCAGATCGCGCGGACCGCCTGTTGCCTGTGTATGCAGGTGTGCGCGCGCGATCGTGCGTCTTCCGCTGTGTAGAGCGAGCGAAGACAGCAGACCCCACCGTACCGCCTGCGAGGCCTGTCCCGCAGGCGGTTTTGCTTGCAGGCCGCGCCAACCGCATCCAACCCACGCCCTCGGCATATCGATCCCCATGTCAGCCCCCATGTCAGCCAAGCCCAAAGGAAGACCCATGTACACAGCAAGCAAGATGAACGCCCACAGAGGGCGCGGAGTTTTTCGCGCCCTCACCGGCCTTGCCCTCGCCGCCGTTACGCATACAACCGTTACGCAGACAGCCGTCGCGCAGACCGTGCACGCCTCCGCGCCGGCGCGCGTGCTCACCGGGACGGCGCTGGTCGCAGGCCAGACCATGCCGGTAACGCTGGAGCTCGCACGGCCAGGCAAGGACGGCGCTGTCCGCGGCAGCTTCGTCAACGGCGATGAGCGCTCGCCCTCCAGCAGTGGCGAACTGCACGGCACGCACCTGGTGCTGCGCTTCCCGGAGTACGCGCGGCAGCTGGAGGGCGAGCTGACACCGGCGGGCTTTACCGGCGCCTTCAGCGGCGCGCGCATCCCCAGCCTGCCGGTGACGCTGCGCGATTCCGTGCCCGCCAAGCCGCGGACCGTGCCCACGCAGGCGGCTCCGCCGGCGGTGCTGGGCGACTGGGAGATCGCGGTGAAATCGCCCAAGGGAGAGAGCGCGTGGTCGCTGCATGTGCTGCCGGCGGCGCATGGCGGCCTGAAGGCCTTCATCCAGCGCGTCGACGGCGATACAGGCTTTCTCTACGCAGCCGGCCCGGCCGGCTACGATGCCGCGAGCGCCACCTATCGGCTGAGCCGCTTCTCCTCCGCGGTGCCGGAGCTCTTCGAGCTGCGGCCGCTGAGCGACGGCACCCTGCACGTAACCGACCTGCTGCACGAGACCCAGCCCTGGACCGCGCGCCGCCCCGCCGAGGCCCGCCGCGCCGCGCTGCCGCCACCCACCGATCCCACCCAGCAGACCACGATGGCCGACCCGCGGCAGCCGCTGCGCTTCTCCGCACCCACGCTCGCCGGGGAGCGCATCGCCAACGACGACCCGCGCTTCAAGGGCAAGGTCGTCCTCGTCACCATCGGCGGCAGCTGGTGCCCGAACTGCCACGACGAGACGCCGTTTCTCGTCGACCTTTACCACGCCTATCACGCGCAGGGTCTCGAGATCGTCGACCTCTCGTTTGAAGAGGGCGATGAGTTGAAGGACCCGGAGCGGCTGCGCACCTTCATCGCCAAGTACAGGATTCCCTACCCGGTGCTGCTGGCCGGCGTGCCGGACGACCTGAACAAGGTGCTGCCGCAGGCCAACCACCTGAACTGCTGGCCGACGACGTTCTTCATTGGCCGCGACGGCTTGGTGAAGCATATCCACGCCGGCTTCTCCGGGCCGTCCACGGGCGCGGCGTACACCGAGCTGAAGGCCGAGACCACGGCCGAGGTGGAGCGTCTGTTGGCCGAGCGGCCGACCGCGCGAGTGCCGTAAGGCCCACCGGCAGCGCGCGCGATCTACGCTAGCCGGCAAAGGCGGAGGCGATGAGCGTGCGCGCTAGCGTCACCTCTTCCGGGCTGACGGTGTGCGGCCGTCCGGGGTAGCGGCGCGTCGTTACCTGCGCGCCCATCGCGGTGAGCACCTCGGCGGTCTCCTCCACGCGCTGCCAGGGCACGTGCGGGTCGGGGTCGCCGGAGAGCAGCAGCGTGGGCGTGCCGTCCAGCCCGGCCGCGGGCAGGTCCGCGCGCAGGTCCGCGCCCAGCGGCCCGATCAGGCCTCCCGTGAAGGCGATGACGCCGGCGTAGCGCGCGGGATGGCGCGCAACGAACTCGGAGGAGAGGCATGCGCCCTGCGAGAAGCCCGCGATGACGATGCGCCCGCGCGGCACGCCCGCGGCCACGGCCTGCTCCACCACCGACCCCACCTTGCGCAGCGCCGAGTCCAGCCACGGCTGGTTGCTCGCGCGCTCGGCGAGGAACGAGTTCGGATACCAGGTGGCGTTCGCGGCCTGGGGCGCAAGAAAGGCGAGCGAGGCGTAGCCGATGGCCGGAGCGAGCGCGAGGATGTCCTGCGCCGAGGCCCCGCGGCCATGCAGCAAAATCACGACGCCGCGCGCCTCGGCGAGCGCGCTGCCGAGCGTAAGCACCTCACCGGCGCCGTGCGGGTCGTCGGACGCAGGTAGCGTATCGTCGGAGCCGTGCGCGACAGGCCCGCTCATGCCGGCACCTCGGTCGGCTCGTGCAGGGTCGGCTTGTGCAGCATGATCGGCGGCAGCCGCTGCTCGGCGAGCTCGCGCTGCGGCTCCAGCCACGCGGGCAGGCAGAGCCGCTCGCCGAGCGCCTCCACCGGCTCGTCGATGGCGAAGCCGGGGTTGTCGGTCGCCAGCTCGAACAGCACGCCGCCGGGCTCGCGAAAGTAGATGGAGTGGAAGTAGTCGCGGTCGAGCACAGCGGTAGTCGGGATGTGCGGCTGGATCGCTGCGCGCCACTCCTGTTGGGATGCGTCGTCGGAGGCGCGGAAGGCGATGTGGTGGACCGAGCCTGCGCCGCTGCGGCCGAAGTTGGCGTGCGCGTCCACGCGGAGGTCGATGTGGTTGCCCAGAGCATCCCCCGGGGCCGCGAAGCGCAGGCGGTCGCCCTCTTCGGCGATCTTGTGGAAGCCCATCACGGCGAGCGTCGCGGCGGTTTCGGCGGCATCGAGCTGCAGCATCGTCACGCCGAAGAAGCCGCGGATCGCCTGCGCCGGCGGCACGTCGGCGAAGCGCGGCAGCGGCACCTCGGCGGCAGCGGCGTGGGCGACCAGCTCCAGCTTCATACCGTCGGGATCGGCGAGCGTCAGCACGTCCTCGTCGAAGCGCCGGCCGCTGCGTTCGCAGGGAACGCTGAAGCCGGCCAGCCGCCGCTCCCACGCCTCCAGCGAACCCGCGGGCACGCTGAACGCGGTGTGCGTCACCTCGCCGGCACCGGCGTGGCCCCGGCCGGCGTGCGGCCAGGGGAAGAAGGTGAGGATGGTGCCGGGCGAACCGGCATCGTCGCCGAAGTAGAAGTGATAGGTGCCGGGGTCGTCGAAGTTGACGGTGCGCTTGACGAAGCGCAGCCCCAGCACGCGGGTATAGAAGTCCAGGTTGCGCTGCGGGTCCGAGGCGATGGCGGTGACATGGTGCAGACCGACGATAGGCTTGATGGGCATGGGTTCTCCGATCCATCTCCGTTTTTACTAATCTCTAATCTCTAGTTCCAATATCCAGCCCGAGATCAAGCGCCCGCGCGCTGTGCGTGAGCGCGCCGACCGAGATCAGGTCCACGCCGGTTGCGGCGATCTCGCGGATGCGCTCCAGGCGGACGCCGCCGGAGGCCTCCACCCGCGCGCGGCCCGCCACCCTACGCACGCCTCGGCGCAGGTCGTCGAGGCTGAAGTTGTCCAGCAGCACCGTGTCCACGCCGGCCGCCAGCACCGGCTCAATCTGGCTGAGCCGGTCGACCTCCACCTCAAAATGCACGGTGTGGGGCAGGCGGCTGCGCGCATCGCGCAGCGCGCGGGTGAGCGCAGCGGCATCCTCCGCCGCCAGCGCGGCGAGGTGGTTGTCCTTGACCATCGCCGCATCCGAGAGCGAGAAGCGGTGGTTGTGGCCGCCGCCGCAGCGTACCGCGTAGCGCTCCAGCACGCGCAGTCCGGGCGTGGTCTTGCGCGTGTCCGTGATGCGGGCGCGCGTGCCTTCTGTCTCGCGCACATAGGCAGCGGTGAGCGTGGCGATGCCGCACAGCCGCTGCACCAGGTTCAGCGCGACGCGCTCGGCCTGCAGGATCGCGCGCGCCGGGCCGCGCACCGTGGCCAGGGTCGCGCCGGCGGCGAAGTGAGCGCCGTCCGCGACCTCGAAGCGCACTGAGATGCCGTCGCCCTTGCTGCCGTCACCCTTGCTGCTGCCGTCGCCAGCTAAGTGCATGGCGAGCGTGAAGACGTCGCTGCCGCACAGCACCCCGGCCTCGCGGGCCACCAGCTGCGCCTGCAGGCGCGCCTCTTCGGCGACGAAGGTCTGCGCCGTGATGTCGCCCCAGGGCGCATCCTCCGCCAGCGCCATGCGCACGATGCGCTCCACGGCCTCCGCGGGCGGCTTGGCAATCTCAGGGGGTTTGGGCTGCGCGGCAGCGTCTGCGCGCACGGTCTCATCCTGAAGCATCTCGCTCTGAAGGGTAGCTGGGACACTCATCGCACCAGCACCTCGTCTTCTTCTTCGAGTGCGGGCTCGGAAATCTCAGGCGCGGCCTCGATCCCGCTGCGCAGCACCCAGGGATGCTGCCACTCCGTCCGCGGCTCCGCGAAGTCCAGCCGGCAGTGCGCGCCGCGCGACTCCTCGCGCGCCAGCGCCGCGGCGACCAGCGCCCGCGCCAGCAGCAGCAGGTTCGCCGTCTCCAGTTCGTGGACAGAGCCGGTCTGCGTAACGCCGTGCCAGCGACGCAGCTGCTCGGCGGCCGCCTGCAGACCTTCGCCGGTGCGCTCCATGCCGGCATGGCTCCACAGCAGCGCGCGCAGCGGCTCGCGCTCCACCAGCGTGGAGCCGGCGGCGGACGTCTCCAACGCATACGCGTGGACGGCATAGGCGTCCTCGGTGGCCGGTTCATGATCGTGCTCACCAGAAACGATCGCCTCGGCCGCGCGCCAAGCGAAGACCAGACTCTCCAGCAGCGAGTTCGAGGCCAGCCGGTTGGCTCCGTGGACGCCGGTGCGCGCCACCTCGCCCACCGCATACAGCCCCGGCAGCGAGGTGCGGCCCCAGACATCGGTGACCACGCCGCCCATCCAGTAGTGCGCCGCGGGAGTCACGGGGACCGGCGTCGTCGTCCAATCGATGCCGCGGGCGCGGCAGGCCGCGTCGATAGTAGGAAAGCGCCGGCGCAGGAACTCCGCACCGCGTTGCTCGGCGATGCGCGTGGCATCGAGCAGCACCGGCCGGCCCGGCTGCGCCGCCATCTGCCGCGCGATGCCCCGCGCCACCACGTCGCGCGGCGCCAGCTCGGCCGAGGGATGGACGCGCTCCATAAAGCGGCTGCCCTCGGCGTCCAGAAGCACCGCGCCCTCGCCGCGCACGGCCTCGGAGATCAGGAAGGTCGCCGGGCCCACCAGCGCGGTGGGATGGAACTGATAGAACTCGAGGTCGGCCAGCAGCGCGCCCGCGCGCAGGGCCATGGCCACGCCATCGCCGGTCGCGACGGCGGGGTTGGTGGTGTGGGCAAACAGCTGGCCCGCGCCGCCGGAGGCCAACACTACGGCGTCGGCGTGCAGCCGCATAGGCTCGCCCTCACCGCTCAGCACGTCCAGCCCAACCACGCGGCCGTGCTGCATCGCCAGGTCGCGGGCGAAGGTATGTTCGAGAACTTCTACGTTCGCGGCGCGCACGGCGCGGACCAGAGCCGTCTCAATGCTGAGGCCGGTGGCGTCGCCGCCGGCGTGCAGCACGCGGGCGCGGGTGTGCGCCGCCTCCAGGCCGCGGGCGAGCTCACCGCCGTGGCGGTCGAAGTCCACGCCCAGCGCGATCAGGTCGCGGATGCGCGCCGGCCCCTCCGAGCAAAGCACGGAAACGGCCTGCGCGTCGCACAGCCCAGCGCCGGCGCTCAGCGTGTCGGCGATGTGCTCGGCGACGCTGTCGTCGGCGAACATCGCCGCGGCGATGCCGCCCTGCGCCCAGCGTGTGTTGCTCTCGGCCAGCGCGGCCTTGGTGACCAGCGTGACCGCGCAGCTCTCGCTCAGGCGCAGCGCGGCGATCAGCCCGGCGATCCCGCTGCCGACCACCACAATTTTCTTTCGGCCCACCGCGCTCATGCCTTCACCGCGGCCGCCGGCCGCAGCGCCAGCATCCGCTCCAGCGCGATGCGCGCCGGCACGGCGATGGACTCCGGCACGGCGATGCGGTTGATGGCGGGCGTGCTGGCCGGCCAGAGTTTCAAGAGTAAGTTGGTC
>Ga0116230_10004202_pt1 | contig 14110 bp, 13 predicted proteins | sample S1TSphfallax_3_FD_88678 | JGI IMG/M metagenome (GOLD analysis project Ga0116230, IMG submission 88678) | Host-associated microbial communities from peat moss isolated from Minnesota, USA - S1T2_Fd - Sphagnum fallax MG | ecosystem: Host-associated > Plants > Peat moss > Unclassified | place...
GACGCTGGCTCCGGCGCTGCGTAACGAGGGCACTGCGCTGTTCAGCCTGACCCGTAACTTGGGCAGCAGTATCGGCATTTCCGTGGTCAACACGCTGTTGACGCGCAACACGCAGATCATGCATGCCGCGCTCGGTGAGCATGTGAATCGCTACAGCGCGCTCTTGCGCTCCGAATTTCCGGGCGGCCTCGGGAATTTACGCACCATGGCGGGATTGAATGCAACGGTGACCGAACAGGCGACGATGATCGCCTATAACGACGACTTCAAATTGATGATGATTTTGAGTCTGGCGGCGATTCCGCTGGTATTGCTGTTGCGCAAGGGTGGGAGCGTCGTCCGGGTGCATGTCGAATGATCATCGGGAGTCCTGCCCTGCGCGCATCGATGGCGCCCATCGTGATGCTGGCGTATTGCCTCGACCTGGGCGGTTGCGCGGCTGGCCCCGAATTCGTACCGCCGGCGGTTCCGCGGGCGGCGCGATACACCGCCGCGACACTGCACGGTGAAGCGGGGTTGACGGACGTGACCGCCCAGCACATCGCCCTCGGCAAGGAGATCGAGGGCAATTGGTGGGCTCTGTTCCGTTCCGACGCCATCGACAAGCTGGTGACTCTGGCGGTGGCGCACAATCGCACGCTCGAGTCGTCAGGGGCCACACTTAAACAGTCCGAGGAACTCGCCTTGGCAAAGGCGGGTACGCAGTACCCGCAAATCGCAATGACCGCCGGTTCCGGCCGGCAGCAATACGGCGATCAGTTTTTGGGCGGATTCGCGAACATACCGCCTTTCACGTATTTCTCGTTCGGGCCCAGCGTGAGCTACACCCTCGACTATACCGGCGGCGTGAAGCGCAGCGTCGAGCAGCAGTACGCGTTCGCCGAGGTGCAGCGGCGCCAACTCGATGCGGCGTATCTCATGGTGACCGGCCAGGCGGTGATGCAGGCGCTTGCCATTGCCTCCGCGCGCGCGCAGATCGCAACGGTGGAAAACATCCTTGCGCAAGACCGGGATAACCTCAAACTCGTGAAGACGGCCTTCGACAATGGCTCGGTGGCGCGAGAGGATGTGGTCAGTGCGCAGAGTCAGATTGCCAACGACATGACGCTGCTGCCGCCGCTGCGCGAGGATCTTGCCAAAGCGCGGCATGCCTTGTCCGTCGTGCTCGGCCGCGCGCCGGCAAGCGAGTTGCCGCCCGAGGTCGATTTGGCCGACATTACGCTGCCGCTCGACATTCCGGTGAGCCTGCCTTCGGAGCTGGCCCATCGGCGGCCGGACATCCTTGCCGCGGAGGCGCGGCTCCATGCAGCGACCAGCGCGGTGGGTGTCGCGGAATCGAACCTTTATCCGAAGATCCAGCTGACGGCCACCGCGACCCAGCAGTCGCTCAAGGCAGACCAGTTGTTCAACCGGGCGAGCAACGCATGGAGCATGATTGCCGGACTGACGGCACCGGTCTTCGACGGTGGAACGCTGCGCGCGGAGAAACGGGCGGCGGTGGATGCCATGCATGCGAGTGCCGCCGATTATGAGGAGACCGTGCTCGAGGCGTTCGCTCAAGTGGCCGATCTGCTGGAGGCACTCGACCACGACGCCGAACAACTCGATGCCCAGGCACAGGCGCAGCAAGCCGCACAGAGCAGCCTCGACCTCGCGCGCCTGAGTTACAAAGAGGGCAACACCGGAATCCTCACGGTACTGGACGCCGAGCGCTCCTATCAGCGGGCGCGCCTCGGGTATGTCCGAACCGTGGTGCAGCGCTATGGCGATACGGTGCAATTATTCGTCGCGCTGGGCGGCACGAGTCCGAGCCGGCCTGTCGAAGTTACCGACTTGGGGTCTCGAAAATGAAGCGGACCACGGTGCCCACCGGCACCATCGCAAACAGCGCGGCCATGTCCTCAGGATACATGCCGATGCAGCCGTTGGTATTGGCCATGCCGACGGCCACCGGTTTGTTGGTGCCGTGTATCTCGTAGGTGCCATTGGCGAAGCCAAGCCGCATCATGTAGTCACCCAGCGGATTATCGGGTCCCGGACCCACCGCGGCCGGCAAGGGCTCACCTCGCTCGGCATGCTCCTTGCGGACCGAGGCGGGCGGATACCAGGTGGGATTTTTGATCTTGGCGGTGATGTAGGATTGTCCCAGGGGGGTATCTTCTCCCGCCTTGCCGATGCTGACCGGGTAGGTGATGACCACCGGTTTCTCGTCCTTGGCTGGCTTGGGGAAGTAATACAAACGGTGTTCCGCCAGATTGACGACCACGCCGTCACGGATTCCCCGCGGCAGCACGCGGCGGCCGGGCAGCACGATCGGCGTTCCTTCGCCCGGTAGCCAAACGTCGACGCCGGGATTGGCATGCACGATCTCTTCATAGCCGAGGCTGTAACGGCGCGCGATGTCGGGCAGCGTGTCGGCATAGTGGGAGCGTATTATCGCGTCGGCGCCGACGACCGCGCCGTCGGCGGGCAGCACATGCTTGGCGCTTGGGACGCTCAGGATGCCCGGCACGACGAAGTCGGCTTCGGTGCCAGAGGTGACCGGCGCCGCCTGCGGCCGCGCGGGCCGCAGGGCCCAGTCGCGCTGCGCGCGCAATAGCGGCAACCGCGGGTGGCCCGCGATATGCCACCCATATTCCGCGCAAGCTTCCGACCAGGCGATGGCGTCGGCGTAGTCCTTCTCGCTCCACCCGGAAAAAAATGGTTGGTAATTCGAGTCCAGCGCACTGTCTAATTGCGAAATCGCAGTGCAGTTTTTCGCCGCACCATGGATGAAGAAAAGGTGTGTTTGCGCGCCCACCTGGCCGCGGACGCAGTGGGCGAATAAGCACAGCGGCACGACGACGGACAACGCCGGGATGACCGTCGCAGCGGACTTGAGAGCGTGCAACATGCGGACGTTCTCCGAGACGAGTTCGGAAAGTCTGAACCAGAGTCAGCCGCCGAACAAGTTCGGCGCAACCGCACCTGCAGCATGGGATCCGCGTTTGCGTGCGTTAACGTACCGACATGTTGCGCCGGCGTGGCTATCTTCAATCATATGAGCGCAATCCCGAATACTCCTCTCGGATGCGAGTTCGATAAGTTTCTGCACGCCACCATCGGCGATGACAATGGCATGCCGCTGACCGTCCTGTCGGCACTGGCGCGCCTGGACCTCGATCCATGGGAGGAGGCTGCCAAACTCACGCGATTGACGGAGAAGTGTGCCGTTGCGCAACTGGCGTCGCTGCTCGGCGCGCTGCGGCATGGTGCCTTGCTGTGTCCCGACCCAAAAGTCATCGCGGCCCCCTTGATCGCGCTTTTGCCGCACCCGCGGGATTATGCGTCGCCGCCGACCAAGCACCCAGCGGCCGTCTCGATCCTGCTGCCCGTCTTGACCTACCTGCTATTCATGCTGTTGAGCAACTGGCTGCTGGGAACCATGCAGTCGCCGCGGCACTCGGACCCACCGGCGGCTTCGGCCGAAGCCGTGGCGTCGGTACCCGCCGCGACCGCAATCTCCGCCCCCTGAGGTGACGTGCGTGCATGCTAAGCTCCGTCAGGTCGCCGTGAAATCGACTCAGGGGTGAACATTGATTGATGAGAGCTTCGCGAAGCTGCGGGCCGCGACCGCGGTCGCCGCGCTGTGGCTGGCATTCTGTCTGCTGACGGCGGCGAGCGCCGTGGCGCGGCCGGTGACCGTGACCGATCTGTTGGCCGGTTCCACTGCGCAAGATTGGCGCAAACCGGATCCCGAGAACACGCTGTACCTGCAGCTGCCGGGTGGCCGCGTGGTCATCGAACTCGCCCCGGGGGTCGCACCGCTGCATGTCGCGAACATCAAGGCGCTCGCGCGTGCGCACTATTTTGACGGTTTAGGCGTAGTGCGCGTGCAGGACAATTACGTGGTGCAGTGGGCCGATCCGGACCACCATCGTCCGGTGCCGGCGGGGGTCACCTTGGTGGCGCCCGAGTTCGACGCGGAAAAAAGTGCCTATCAGCGCTTTGAACCCGTGCCGGATCGCGATGTCTACGCGCCCGAGGTGGGATTTCTCGACGGTTTCCCCGCCGCTCGCGATCCGCGGAGGCATGTTGCCTGGTTGGCGCACTGCTACGGTATGGTCGGCGTCGGGCGGGACGACCCGCCGGAAAGCGACGGCACCGAAATGTATGCCGTCATCGGCCATGCGCCGCGGCAAATCGACCGCAACGTCGCGTTGGTCGGACGGGTGCTCAAGGGCATCGAGCTCCTCTCCACACTGCCGCGCGGGAGCGGTGAGATGGGTTTTTACGTGCCGCCCGAGCCGCCGGTGCCGATCATTTCAATGAAGGTCGCAGCGGATCTGCCCGAGGCTGAGCGCACGCCGCTCGAGGTGCTGCGCACCGAGAGTGCCGTGTTTCGTGCCGTGCTCGATCAGCGCCGCAATCGGCGCGAGAGCTGGTTCAAGTTCAATCCGGGTCACATCGAACTGTGCAACATCCCGCTGCCGGTGCGCGCCATCCCGGCAAGCCACTGACCACAGCTGTCGTACAGGTCAGACCATGACCAGGATCACGGGAATCAATGCGCCGCTGATCAGCAGTCCCGAAGCCAACCGCGGCCGGCGTATTTGCGTCAAGCCCATCCACGCGCCGAAGGCCGAGGAGAACGCGAGGCCGAGCGCTACCACCAAGAAAAACCCCCTGAGGATCACGGTGGAAGTTTCGTCCTTGTCGTTATCGTCGTCCTGAGGCGCACCCGGTTTGTCCGCCGCGGCCGGGAGTGGCTCGTGGTGGTGGCCGAAGGCAAACACTTGGTCCTTGTGCAAGGAACTCAGCTTCTCGACGATCGCCGGCGGCCGGTAGTGGCCGTGCGCCTCATGCAGGCCGTAGAGTTGCGTCGCGCCGGTGAGCGCGAAGAAGATGACACTGGGCGCAATGAACAAACCGATATAGGAATGCCATCGCCGAATCGTGGAGCTCAACATGCAGGATCTCTTGCGAAAGCTAGACCTTACGGTTCACAAATTCCCAGACCTTCGAGATCACGACCGATCCTTCGCCCACGGCGGAGGCGACGCGTTTGACCGAACCGGCGCGCACGTCGCCCACGGCAAAGATGCCGGGCAACGACGTGGCGAAGGGCGAGGCCGCGGAGCCCAAGCCGGTGATGACGAAGCCCTTGGCGTCGAGTTGCACGAGGTCGGTGAGCCATTCGGTATTCGGCGCGGCGCCCACCATGATGAACAGCGCGTGCGTTTCGACGATGCGGGTCGCGCCGGTCGTGGCATCGCGGATGGTGACGGCCTCGAGATGCACAGCGCCATGCAGCGCGCTGACCTCGACTCCGTATTCGATCGCGATGCGCGGGTCGGCGGCGAGCCGGCTGGACAGATAGTTCGACATCGACGCGGCCAGCGAGGAGCCGCGCACCAGCACCCGCACGCATCGAGCCGAGCGGCTCAAGAACATGGCGGCCTGACCGGCGGAGTTGCCGCCGCCAATGATGATCGCTTCGGTTTCCTTGCAGTAGCGCGCTTCTATCTCGGTTGCCGCATAGTAGATACCGGCGCCCTCGAACTCAGCCAAGCGGTCGAGGTTCAGCCGCCGGTACTGCACTCCGGTGGCGACCACCACGGCTTTGGAACGCACGCGCCGATCGCTGTCGAAGCTCGCGCAGAAGCTTTCATCCTCGAGTCGCTCGAGGAGCACGACCCGCCGCGGCATCGCGAATCGCGTCCCGAACTTCATCGCCTGCACCTCGCCGCGCCATACCAGGTCGGCGCCGGAAATACCGGTGGGAAAACCCATGTAGTTCTCGATGCGGCTCGAGGTGCCGGCCTGACCGCCGACCGCGACGTCTTCCACGACCAGGGCGCGCAGGCCCTCGGCCCCCGCATACACGCCCGCGGCGACTCCGGCTGGGCCGCCACCGACGATCAGGACGTCGAACTGCTCGTCGTCTTCGAAGTCGAGATTGAGGCCAAGCAGCCGCGCAACCTTGTCCGGCGTGGGATCGGTGACCACCACGTTGCGCCCGAAAATCACCGCCGGTGCGGCGGAAGAGATCGAGCAGCCTTGCGCGGCGGCCTCGGCCTCCGGGCTGCCCAACGCCAACGAGGTGTAGGGAATGCGATTGCGGCTCGCGAAGCTGGCGATCCGGCGAACGTTGCGATCCTCGTCCTCGCCGATCAGACGCAGGCTGCTGTCGCGGGCCTCGAGCTGCCGCCGCCGCCGCGCGGAGAACACCGTAATGATGATGTCGGACATTTCCGGGATCCGTGACATCAGCGTCAGCATCAGTGGGCGCGGCACCTCGATCACCCGCGTCTCGCGGACCGCGCGCATCGGCATTGACCAAGCACCGCCGCTCAGGAAGGAAATCTCACCCATGAATTGCGCCGCGCCGAGCGTGGCGGGCAGCAGCCGTTCGTCCGTATAGGGATTGACGATCTCGACCTCGCCATCCTCGATGTAGATGAAGCGATCCATGGGGTCGCCGGGCTGCGCGATAAACGTGCCCGCCGCATGGGTCACGATGTTACCCGCCGCGCGCAGCGCCTCGACGTGCGACGCAGCGAGCGGGATGCGCTGCATGTGGCGTAAATCGCCGCCAATGGTTTCCATTCCGCTCATTCTGGCACGGGATGTATGCGTCCCGGTAGCCTACGGCGCGATTGGCGCGCGTGCATGCAACGCCATGGCGATCAGTGCGCTGCCGCCGAAGATCAAATTAATGCCCACCAAGACGCCGATGGCCCATGCGGCGGTGCCCGGCAGGCCGACGAAGATGATGACGGCGAGACAGATGTCCACGAGTCCGCTGAACAGCAGCATGTTCCAGCGCGCCGAGAAGCCCCGGCGGTGGTTGAGCGACAAAATAATAGAGAAGATACCTTCGAACAGCAGGAAGATCGCGAGCACGAGGGTCAGGGAGACGGTGCCCGACAACGGCCAGGTCAGCAGAATGATGCCCGCCGCGACTGCGATGAGCGCGGAAGCGAGCGACCAGCCAAAACCGGGGGCGCCATGCATGCGAAACGTGCTGATCAAGCCGATCACGCCGCTTGCGAGCAACAGCCAACCGATCAGTATCTCCACCGTCAGGGTGGCGATCGGCGGCACGATGACGGCGACGATGCCGAGCAGCAGGAGCACGATGCCCTCGATCAGAAACATCCGCCAATGCTTGCCGAGGGTCACCGCCATGGCAGCCTGGGTTTGGGGTAATTCCAATCGTTCAGTCGCCATGAATCATTCTCGACGTAGCGGAAGTAGCATTTATTAGTAACGCGTGCGCGCAGTTCGGCGAAGTGGCGGTGAACGCGGCTTCAAGCCAGAGGGGGGCGCAGCCACCTGTAGGCGTTTCGGAGACGTCCGCCTAACCGCATGCGCAGCGGGGGTTTATTGCCCTATTTTAGTGCGTTTTAGGCCTGCGAAAAGGTTCCGGAAGTTCGCGCGAGATCTTTTCATGGCGCTGTGAAATCATATCATCTTCCGCTTAAAGCATTGATATTTAATAATAAAAATCCTCTCTACCGCGGCCGTCCGTGGTCTCGTGCGCGGTCGGGTACATAATGGTGCGTAGTAATTGATTTGATGCACCATTGTTGGAGAAATTGATCATGTTGGACCTGATTGCACGCTGGGGACATAACGTATTGCTGACCGCGATGGCACTGATGACCGTGGCTATTTTTTTGTTATTGACCCGGTAGCTGGGTTGACGCGTCGCCGCCGCGCGCTCGCCAGCATACCGCCTGCCAGCAGCAGATCGAGCCAGCTGATCGCGCCGCCGCCGCTGCCGCCCGTAGCGGTCACTGTGAGCGTTGCCGACGCCGCCGCTTTATTGGCCGCCGCCGTCGGAGTGGTCGTGAGTGCGCCGGCGGCAATCGTGTCCGTATAGGTCCCGACGGCACTGCTGGTCACGGTCACGACGATCGTGCAGGCGCCGCTCGCGGGAATGGTACCTCCGGTCAGACTGACGCTGCTCGTCGTCGATGTCAGGCTGCCGCCGCAACTGCTGGTCGGCGCCGTCGCGGCACTCACCGTCACGTTGCCCGGCAGCGAATCCGCGACCGCGATCGCGGTGAGGGCAATCGCATTCGAATTGTTCAACGACAGGGTTAACGTCGACGTGCCATTTTGCGCGACGCTCGCCGGCGCAAACGATGCGCTCACGGTCGCCGGATTTGGCGCGGTGACGGTCAGGGCTGCGGTGGACGCCGTGGCGTTGCCGCCTGCAGGACCGGTGGCCAGCGCGCCCGCGGCGACGGCGTTGGTGAAGGCGCCGGCGGTGGTGCTCGAGACGCTGACCGTCAGGGTACAACTCGACTTGGGCGGGATGTCGCCGCCGGTGAGCGTCACCGTGCTCGACGCGACGGTGAGGCTGTAGTTGGTGAACGTGCACGTCGTTGCCGGCGCAGGGGAACTTGCGATGGCGAGCGCCGCCGGCAGGGTATCGGTGAAGCCGACCCCGGTCAGATCGAAGGCGTTGGCATTCGTGAACGTGAGTGTCAGCGTCGAGGCGATGGTCTCGACTACGCTCGAGGGTGAGAAGCTCTGAGTAACCGTGGGCGCGGTCGGCGTGGTCGACAATGCCGTGGGACAGGCGCTGCTGCCCGCCGATGTCGGTGCCGTGCTCGTCGCGCTGGTTGCAGTGACCGTGATGGTTGCCGTGTCAGTGGCTCCCGCCGAATCCGTGACCGTCAGTGTCACCGTGCCGCTGCCCGGCAAAATCGACGCCTGCGCGGCGTTCGCGCCGGACGCGATGCTCACGCCCCCGGTCGCCGTCCACGCATAAGAGACGATCGTGCGACTGCACGCCGCCGCGCTGCCGCTGGCATCGAACGTCGCCGCGCTGCCCGCGGTGATCGTGGCGGGCAGCGATACGGCGGCGATCGGTTGCTCGGCCGCTTGCACCGCACTCAGGGCATTGGCCATGCCGCTGCCGCATTCGCCCGATGCCGGACAGGAACACTCATCGGTGGTCGGATCCAAACTCGGGCACACCGCCAGGTTGCCGGTGTTCGCCGGAAACGCCGAGGCGCTCGATTCGACGCGTGCGACCAACTGTGCCGGGGTCAGGTTGTAATTCACCGAGCGCATCAGCGAGGCGATCCCGGCGACGATCGGCGCGGAGAAACTCGTGCCCAGGTTGCTGTTGGTCTCGTTGGTGTAACTGTTGGTGCCCGGGGTCGTGGTGCCGAGATTGGTCGTGGTGTCGATCGAGCGCAGGCAGTCGCCGCTCGAGTTGATGCAATTGCCCGCCGGCGCGGAGACGCCGACCTCGGGCCCTAGGCTGCTGTAGCCCACCTTGGTGCCGACATTGCGCAAACCCGCGACTGCGATCACTCCGGAGACCAAGGCGCTGCAATTCGCGGGTGCCGCCACGGACGAGGTGGAGGTCACATCCGCGGTCGAGTTGCCGGCGGAGGCGACCACCAGCACGCCGAGTCCGGTGACCGTACTCAATGCATCCTGGTAGTCGCTCGGGCACGTGGTGCTGCCGCCGAGGCTCAGATTGATGATGTCGGCCGGATACGGGTTGTCCGGCACGGTGACGCCGGCGCCGGTGACCGGCATGCCGGCCGCCCACTCGATGCCGGCGATGATGTCGGAGTCGTATCCACCGCACTTGCCGAGCGCCCGCACCGGCAACACCCAGGCGCCCCAGGACATGCCGGCAAGGCCCAACTCATTGTCGGTGATGGCGCCGAAAATCCCGACCACACGGGTGCCGTGCCAGGAGCTGTTCTCGACCGTGCAATTGGCAAACAATGAATTTTGCGTATCGCTGCTGCTGACCCAGTCACCGGGATCGGAGGGGTCGGGATCCCAGCCGTCACCGTCGTTGGCCTCCAAATAGGTGCCGAGCGCAACGCCGCTGGAGCTGTAATCCTCGCCGACAAAATCATAGCCCGGCAACAGCCGGCCGCCGCCGCCAAGACCGGCGCGCAACAGATCGGGATGATCGAAGCGCACCCCGGTGTCGACGTCAGCAATCACGATCCCGCTGCTGCCGGTGGTGATGCCCCAGGCCGACACCGCATCGGTCGCCGACAAGTCGGTGGTCTGCGCCCCCTCCACCGTCACCGGCGTCGCACTCGGGGTGTTCATGTACCACTGGCCGCTCGCGCCCGTGGTGGGTACGAACAGCGGATCGTTGGGCACCGTCAAGGGATAGCGGATGGTATCGACGTCGGCAAACTTTACCGCCGGATCGGCGCGCAGCCTGGCCAGCAGGCTCGCCACCTTGCTGCCGTAAACCGTGGCCGGCAAGAATATGACATGCATGCTGGGCGTGATCTGGCGGGATGCCGCCATGGCGAGACCCACGCGCCGTGTCAGACTCACCACGTCCGAGAGACCGGTTTGCGCCTGGGTGACCTTCATGACGCGAGCCCGGAGGCGCGAGTTGATCGTATGCGTCACGGCATTGGCAGCCGTGGTTTTGAAGCCGACGATGAGCCGGCTCGCCTCGGGACCGATCGATGGCGGATGGCGGCGAAGCGGATTGTATTCGGCCCCCGCTGCGACGACGCAGCAGCCAAGGCACGCAAACACCGCGAGGACTGTGCTCACTAGACGCATGGGATTCTCTTTGGCGTGACGCCAGCCATCACGATTTACGCCGAATTTATTGCAGGACCCGCGTACTCGTTCGCACAACCGCGTAAAAAATTGCAAATTTTCCGCTTGCGTCCGCGCCCCGGCGAGCGGTCGGACCGGTCAGGGCACCTTGCAGGCAATCAACATGCTGCGGTCTTCCTCGGTGCCCTTGATGGTGTCGTAACCATGGTTGCCGCAGGCTTGACCGGCCTTGACCAGGCAGGATGACCAGCCGTTCAAAAAACCGCCGCAATTGACGACATAGCCGCGGCGGCCGTCGGGAACATACGTGCCGTGCACGCTGCTGCAAGCGAGCATCGAGCAGCACAGGCCCCCGCCGATGAGGAGCCGCATGCACCATCGCTGTGGAATTTGCATTGATTCATCCCGTCTCTTAAACCGCTGGCCGGTAACAATGACCACTCAAGGTTACAGTTGCGTTGCACTCGCGGTCGGCGCCAGCGGCTCTAACAGACGTCATGTGCGCTCGGTATAGTTCGGCCCCAATCGATTTACAAAATCTCAGAGGCGGGCGATGTCACGCAGCAGAACAATGTCTCGCACGAAATTCGCCGTGCTGTTTGTCGCGATTCTGTGCGTGACTCCCGCACGGCAGGAAACTGCGCGCGCGACAGATTTGAGCGGCGTCTATTTTGGCGGAAATTTCGGTCGCTCACGCGATGAATACGGCACCGGCACTCTCGACAGTGAACTCGATGCCCAGGCAAAAAGCGCGGGCGACACGGCAAGCTATTCGCGCAAATCGGTGCAACGCTTGTCTGATGTGTGGTGGGCCGATGCGGGCTATTTTTTCACGCCTTATGTCGCGCTCGACGCGGCGTTTATCCGCCTGGGTCAAGTACGCTATGTGGCGGTTGGTAAAGTGACCAACTCTGCCGGCTCGGAGTTCTTGAGTTCGAGCACGGAGGTGGCGTCGCGTGGCGCGGCGTTGTCCGTAATTCTGCGGCTGCCGCTCGTCGAAGCGTTCGAAGTGGATCTGCGGCTCGGCGACTATTTGGGCAAGGCGTCATCGGATAACGGCCTTACCGTCGGCGCCAACCGCGAGTACCAGCCGGTGTCGAAGAGCGGCTCGAGTCTGTTGGCCGGAGTGGGCGGCGCGTACAACATCGACGGGCACTGGTCGGTCCGGCTCGACTATCTCAGGGTCAACGACACCGGCAACAGCGCTAGCACAGGCAAATTCAGCGTCAACCTGACCACGCTCGGCGCCAGCTTTACATTCTAAAGAGATTGGCGTTTCGCTAGACCTGCCTGATGAAATCGACGAATGCGCGCAGCGCCGGCGGCAGCAGCCGGCGGCCTGGATAATAGAGAAACGGCCCGGAGAACGGCTGCCACCACGCTTCGAGGACGGGCTCGAGTGCGCCGCTCGTCAGGTGGGGACGCAGCCAGTCCTCGAAGAGATGGATGATGCCGGTGCCGGCGATGGCAGCGTCGACCGCGAGATCGATGGCCGCGCCCGCCTGCACAAGCAACGGTCCGCTGGGGTCGACCCGTATTATTTCGCCACCCGACTCGAATTCCCAGGGGGTCATCGCGCCGCTGGCGAAGCGGCCGCGCAGGCAGGCATGGTGGAGCAAGTCCCGGGGATGATGCGGACGGCCGTGTCGCTCGAGATAGGCGCGCGATGCGGCGGTCGCGAAACGCTGCAACCGCGGCCCGATCGGTACCGCGATCATGTCCTGTTCGAGGCGTTCGTCGTAGCGAATGCCCGCATCGCACCCGGCCGCAAGCACATCGACGAAACTATCGTCGGCCATCACCTCCAGTTGGATCTCCGGATACTCGGCAAGGAAGGCTGGCACGATGGCAGGCAGCGTCAGTCGCGCCGCGCTGATCGGCACATTCAACCGCAGCGTGCCTGCCGGACGATTGCGAGAGGCGTTCACCGCGTCGAGCGCGGCCGCCACTTCGTCGAGCGCGGGTCCCAAGCGCTCGAGCAACCGCTGCCCCGCTTCGGTCGGCACGACGCTGCGGGTCGTGCGATTGAGCAACCGCACGCCGAGTTGGGTTTCCAGCCGGCGCACCGCCTCGCTAAGGGCAGAGGCGCTGGAGCCGATGGCGCGTGCGCCGTCGCGGAAGCCCTTGGCCCGGGCGACCGCGATGAAGGCATCCAAGTCACCAAGATCGCGATCCATTGTTCGCAATTCCGTACAGCCTGTATTCATTATACCGAATTGTCGAACGTCGGTACGGGAGCTAGGATCATGGTCACGAATTCACCAGGAGAATCTAGCATGTCCGACTACACGGGCTCCGATACCTTCAAACTCGGCCACCGCAGCGTCAAACGTCTCGGCTATGGCGCCATGCAGCTGGCGGGACCCGGCGTGTTCGGGCCGCCAAAAGACCCGAAGGCCGCGTTGGCGGTGTTGCGCGAGGCCGTGGCCTCCGGCGTGAATCACATCGACACCGCGGATTTCTATGGTCCTCACGTCACCAATCAGCTCATCCGCGAAGCGCTGCACCCGTATCCCGACGATCTCGTCCTGGTCACCAAGATCAGCGCACGCCGTGGCGCGGATGGTTCGTGGATTCCCGCACTCTCTCGCGACGAACTAACCCAGGCGGTGCACGACAATCTACGCAACCTTGGGCTCGACGTGCTCGAGGTGGTCAACCTGCGCAGCATGTTCAACACCCACCATCCCGCCGAGGGTTCGATCGAGGCACCGCTCACCGTGCTCGCCGACTTGCAGCGCCAGGGGTTGGTGCGCCACATCGGACTGAGCAACGTCACGCCAACGCAGATTGCGGAGGGTCGCAGGCTGTGCGAAATCGTCTGCGTGCAGAATCATTACAATGTGGCGCATCGCGCCGATGACGCATTGATCGATGATCTCGCCCGCGACGGGATCGCCTACGTCCCGTATTTCCCACTTGGCGGCTTCACGCCGTTGCAATCCTCGATCCTCTCGGACGTCGCGGCGCGGCTCGGCGTCACGCCGATGCAGGTTGCGCTCGCGTGGCTGCTCAAGCGCTCGTCCAACATCCTGTTGATTCCGGGAACGTCGTCGGTGGCGCATTTGCGAGAGAATCTCGCTGCCGGCAGCTTGGCACTGGCGCCGTCCGTGTTGGCGGAGTTGGAAGGGATCGCCGTCTGAAGCACGCCACCCATATTCCGCAACGACGCGGACTGCCGCTACTAGGGGTCTTGCTGCCGTTGCAGCGCGATGCGCTGGCCTTCTTCACGGAGACCTTCCGTGTCTGCGGGGATCGCGTGCGGCTGCGCGTGCTGGGGCAGAAGGTTTTGCTGCTGTCGCATCCCGAGGATTTCGAGACCGTGCTCGTCGATGATCGCGACAGCTATGGCCGTGCTTCCGAGGTGCGCAACCTGCGGCCCATCTTCGGCGCCGGCTTGCTGGCGAGCGATGGGGCGCTGTGGCGCCGGCAACGCCGGCTGCTGCAGCCCAGCTTTCAGCGCGACGCCGTGCGCGATTACGCGGCGACGATGCTCGATTGCATCGAGGCACGCCGCGCATGCTGGCGGCTGGGCGATACGCTGGAGATGCATCGC
>Ga0116230_10004203_pt1 | contig 14107 bp, 19 predicted proteins | sample S1TSphfallax_3_FD_88678 | JGI IMG/M metagenome (GOLD analysis project Ga0116230, IMG submission 88678) | Host-associated microbial communities from peat moss isolated from Minnesota, USA - S1T2_Fd - Sphagnum fallax MG | ecosystem: Host-associated > Plants > Peat moss > Unclassified | place...
AAACATGCATATTTCAAGGGCAACATGTTTTGGCAAATCTTGTTTGCACCTTGAATGACGCATCAAAAACTTGTGTCACATTTACAACTTGTCATTGAAATAATGCCAACACAAGTAGATCAGGACATAATGATTCTACCCTTTAAATGACATCCATAAGGATGTTAAACATTCAACATATTAAATTGAAAACACATGGTGATTTAACCCCAAAACATTAGACAATTTAAAAATAAGAGAATTTTAAATTCACATCTCTTTTGGTTAAATTCACATCCTTTCTTTGTGCGTACGATTATATGCAGATTAAATTTGAGTGTGTCTGCCCCACCCCCCATGTTCATTTGATTTAGGAATTTATACTATACAAATTTTTTCCAAATATATCATAATTTTATTAATAACTTTTCATCTAGACATAGGGGGGTGGGGTAGACACACTCAAATTTAATCTGCATATAATCAGATGCGGGAAGAAAAGGTGTGAATTTAAAATTTTCCTAAAAATAATGTGAAAAGTGGACCAAATCGGTTTGCCCAAAATGTGAGTGCAATTCATTAATGCTTATTCATTAGACTACTAAATTCATTGCTTCCTCGCCAGGTCTTGTTTATTGTGACCAATAATGCACTCAAAATCCAATGAAATTGCTTGATGTACATGGACACCTTTTGTTTTGTTATAGTGGGTTTACGCATGGCAAGCCCTAAGTGGATCCCTTCACTTCTGCTGGAAATATTTCTATAGTGGATTCTATATGACTCTAGAAGGAAGGTGATACTAGGGATACAAACTTTGGCCGGTTTCTGGGTGCAACCAAATGTCTCTACACTTAAGGGCAGAGCCAATAAATGAATTTATACGGGAAATGGGCTTACCAAAGCTCGTGGGTTCCGGGTCTTAAAAGAGTTACGTACGTGTGGAGCTGTGATTTGGTTAGCTGCACTTGGGACGGGTGGGACGACGGGGCGGTGTGGGTAGTCGTCACGGCAGCAGCTTCGTCACTGCTATTTTTGATGAAGGTGATGGTCTAAAGAAGTCGCCTTTTTCATAAAAGTTATGACTGCACTCATTGTCGTGGTGTCACCTTCAAATTGTTTGTTGTTGCTGTAGAGATTTTGTCTACGAACCATTTTTTTTCCTTCCTAGATAAGTGTTAGGGGTCGTCGTCACACATGAGTAGCTGGGGGAAGAAACTCCAGTAAATAAGCAAGCGTTTGTAGGAGCCATCGTAAAGGTTGTTGTTGTTGTTGTCTTCCTCAATCTGAATTTGAAAGACTGGATTTGGTGTTGCTTTCTAGATTATGTGATGGGCAAGTAGCACTTGTGCCCACAGTTTTGCAGGTTGTACACTGCCAGTCAGTCAGATGGAGATCTTGGCCCAAGTCGGAACCATGAGCGCATGTGTGGGTTTGCATGGAAAGCTTGGGACATGGGTATGCTACCCTCTGGTTTTATGTAGAGTGGCGTTAGCAAAGGGAGTTAACAATAACACTTGGCTATTGTTGCAGAATATGGAAGCTTAGCAGATTTTCATGCTTCCGCTTCAAAAGAAGTTTAAAAATGGTAGATTGTTGTGGGTTTTGGGCACGTCATAGGATGCAGAGAAATCATGTGTCCCCGTCTGCCCTTCTTAGCCTAGAATTGACCCCACTCACCGAAGAGACAGGTAGCATAGCTCTCACTGAGGTACAGGAAGGTGAATCCTCAAGGAATGACGCAAACGCAGCTCAAGGGTTGCCCCCAGGGCAAAATGGAAGACCACATTCAAAGAGAAGTTTGAGAGCTTCCATTTGGGTGAAGCTCAGTCTCTTTATCGGCACCCTGGTAGGGTACTACTTCTCTTCCACCTACTGTGTTTCTGCTCTGTGAATTGCTTTCGTAAAAAATTCAAAAATTTCTTGCAGTGCAAGGGTTAGATGAATGGAAATTGCTTTCTTTTGTAGTATCGAGGGGAAAAGGCAATGGTTTGGCTGGATCACCTGGATGCTGGAGGAAAATTGAGAGATTTTTATGAGCTTTTTTCTTGTGGCCGGTGGTTGCATCTTATTCAGGGTTGGGTTTAGTGGTAAAGAGAGAAGTCTAGGTTTGGGACTGTCAATGTACCTGATGATCATGGAACCTTTGTTGCAGTACAGCTAAAAGTCAGGACTGGAGATATGTATCACAGTATATGGAATTGCATCTTACATGTCTCAACTGTCAGCAGGCATGTGAAGTGCTTTTGGCACTATATGGCAGTGATTGAGGGTTCCTCTTTCTTTTGCAGTACAGACTGCTTTAGTTCTATCCAGCTGTCTATGGGTGACAACAAGTCCACCAGTATGCTTCTGAAGTTTCAAAGAATGTGTGGCAATGGTCTTACCTTGAGGTTTCTTGTCTAATTGCAGGTGGTCCTCTCAGGAGGTATTCTATCGCTGGTTTTATGGTTCAATTCACGGTCTCAGCTTGTGCATGAAATAGATAGACGACTGACAACAGTGGCAATTCTGAGGAAAGAGCAGCTTCAGGACTATTTGAGTGATAACATAGAGAAAATGCAGCTGGTTGCCTCTAGGATACAGATTGTAAATTACTTATCAAATCAGGCCAATGTGAGTGAATCAATTGCAAGTGGTGATTTGGAATCAGCTGTGTCAGCCGTGTCAGAATTCACAAGTGCAGCTGTATATGACAGAAATGGGACACTCAAGTTTGCAACTGATCCTTCACGATATAATGAGTCACTTAGTCAAGTTGAAATTGAGCTGGTCAGGAATGGTGTGCACTTTGATTATCCAATCCACATGCCAACTGGTTGGGTGTTCTTGATCTCCAGAAGCATCACTTCGGTTAGTTTCTTATCTCCCTGCCTTATGGAGGTACTATTTCTGAGAGGCATTATTCTTTCCCCTCACGTACATATGTACAATTCATTAGTATTTTCTAGGGAATTGGGCATTGAACTTCTCCTTATAGAAACATTATGTTTCTCCAGTTTCATGAGATGAATTCTCTTGAAGGTAGGGATGTCAAGTCCAGATAGAATTTTGAAGTCTTATCACTTGAAGCTCTGGGTGGTTCAAAGTATAATCCATATCTTCAGGTGTTTTGGTCAAAAAGTACAGAGGAGTTAAGGTCGATTGAATCTCTTCATAGCTTCAAAGTCAGGTCATTGCTATTCCTGACGAAGGTGATGGTCTGACACTTTGAGCAACCCTCATCAGGTTGTCACCACACTCATCATTGTGTTACCTTCAAAGTGTTGTGGAGATTTCTCTGCAATCATGTAGATATATCCCTAATTTCTCTAACTTGATATACTTATAATTCTCATTTGGTTATCTCGAATGGCTTTTCTTGCAACCTCTTAGATTTTGCAATAACTCAAATCCAATAGCCTTGAACATTAACATCATCTTAGGCACCTCCTCCATTAAAATATGCAGGTATCAAGCATCATGCCAATAGCCCAAGTGGTTGGGACTCATGACTACCAAGTTGTGGCTGAATTCATCACTCAGTCATATCACCTTCTATAGCCAACCCAGCAACAGTAGGGGTCAAACCCTGGGGAGTGTTTGGAACCATGCTTCCCTGTTATAGTTGTTAGAAATAATTGGCCATCTTTAAAAAGGATGCAGTAGCTGTACAAAGAGTGAAGAGCCTCTGAGGGACTGCCAAGGACTGATGAAGTCAGTGGACATCTTATGGTATTCAGTCAGTACCATACATGTACCATATGTGTTGTTGATAATGAACATGGAGATGACTGTTCCTATTCTTCACATTGCATTTCCGTTCTATGCTATTTTTTTGTTTGATGTTTTTGCTTGTCTTCTGCTAACATTTTTCTGTTACATTCTCCTCATGTTTGGTCTGGAATCTCAGTTACTTTATTGTCCGTTCATTCTGTGGTTCCTATGAGTTTGACTCTGATCTTAAGTATGAAGAGCTTGATACTTTATGAAGATGAGTATACACTATTTCTGAAGCATAGTACTTTTTTTGAAACATTTGTGAAACACTATCAGTGAGCTAGGCTTGCCCCAGCTCTTAGTTGTGGTTTCCTGTTCTCTTCTGTGTGTTATTCGGAGGAGATTGAAATGACAATTGACTCACATTTGACGTTATGACAGGGTACGGAGTTACCAACAAAAAACTTGTTGTTTCATCACTATTTTACTGTCCTTCCCTATTCTGATTCCGTGTGTTTTGTGTGGCTGATATGTAGGTCCCTATGTAGGCCTCTCTATGTCTTTGGCTATGATGCTTGCTTTTACAGGGACAAGCTAAAATTAAATGAGGCCTACCCTGACAAGTTTGTTGCAGATTCAATGAGAATATGATTGACTTTCCTCATTAGCATTGCCTCTTGACTGCTAGGCAACATCATGACTGAGTCTTCCCATTGCTTCTGCAAATGCAACAGAAACTCAGGACGCAGGTTTTGCATAGCGGGTTGCTGAGATTTTAGCAAATTGTTGTTTACTTATCCACAACCCCTATCAGGAGCTGATGAAGTCATGGCAGCTTGTCACTATTAATTGTGATGAAGGTGATGATCGGACACTTTGTGAGTGACTTTCAGTTATGACTGCACCGATGGTTGTGTTTCCTTCAAATTGTTGCTTTGGAGATTTCTCCTGTGAAGATTTCTCTGCAATTTCATAATTTTTAATTTGTGTGACTGATATACTCCCAACTGAGTGTGCTTCAATGATGTTTTCATGTTTCCCTATGTGAGTAAGTGATGTTATGACTCCTAGGGTCAGCAATCAATACCTAACAAACAAATCCAATAAGTCAAGGAGTTCATATGTGTCAAGGATATCTGGTGATTTCAGATTTTTGAAATAGAAGCATTTGTAATGTACATTGGTTCAACTATTTACAATGTATCTGTTTGGAGATGTAGGTTGCAAATGGCACCTGCATCACGGGTATTTTGCAAGATTTGAGCATTTTTGTTAGCTATGCACTTCATGATCTGTTGGAGTTCTCCTGTTCATTACTTTGACATAGGTGGCCCATATCAGAAAGTTGTCTGACAGCAGAGTAGCACAGAGGCAGATGTTGCCCTATCCAAAACCATTACAGAGGTTGTAGGTGGCTGTGTCCCAGGAAACATGTACCCTTGTTTTGATGGGTGAGTTTGTTCTCCATGAAGCCATAATCAGAGCTCTTAGCGTTAAGTATGGCCTTAGGGTCTGGATACATGCAAGGCAGCCCTTCTGACATATCCCAGATAGAAGTTTAGTAAAATATTGGTGATTTTTTACCATAATATCTGATGAACATGTATGGCTTTCTGTGAGATGGATTGATGCCTGACCAGCAGGGGCTTTCATTAAAAGCCTATAACCAACTAGCTTGTAAATATTCATGACAAATAGTCTGTGGCTGGCCATGCATAGAAGCAGTCCGTGAAAACACTTGTCATTGTCATTATGTTTGTTTATGGGATTTGGGAATGGTAGGAGAACATCACTGACTTCACATTGCCTACTGAGGTTGGCTTACACTTCCATTGCACATTGTTCTTGTCACCTTGAATGTCAACCAATGTCATGGTCAGTCTTCCTGTTGTTTACAGGATGCAGATTTTGTCCCATGCAGTAGAAATACTCATGCTGCAAATGGCACATGTACAAAATTCACGCAGGTGTAATCCTGGGTGTTTTCCCTCTGAGAGTGGGACTTTTTTTGGGGCCTGTGAAATTGGTCTTCATCATAGAAGGTAATATTACCTTCGATATAGGATCTGGTAGACTTTTGAAAATCTAGTCTTCTTTTTGCCAATGCCAATAGAGGATATTGCTGTGTTTTCTTTCACTATCTGCACCTATATCCAGTGGAATGCTTATTCTTGATGTCTCTGTCATCAAAGTCTTCTTGGTGTCATGTCTCTGCTGTGAACTAGACCTGTTTTCTCAGTTAATGTCTTCTCTGATCTGTATTTGTATTGGCCTGTACAAATAGGAAAGTCAAGATCTAGTTGGAGTATTGTTGGCCTGGGTCAATGCCACGAGGCTACAACAAATCATTACTGATCGGACTGGGCTTCAAGATACTGGAGAACTTATTGTAGGAATTCCTGAGGGTCAAGAAGTGCATCTACTGCTTCCATCTGCCCTGGATCCATCTGTCACTCAAATCAAACTTGCAGGTGCCATTGAACTTGCTTGTGTGGACATGGCTAATGGGACAACCATCGAGCGTGACTACCGAGGAGTTGTGGTCATTGTGGCCTACACTCCTTTGGGATACAGCAACTGGGGTGTGTGTCCTGTTCACATGCTGCAATATCTGACATTGATAAGTGTGCACTTCAGCTTGAGTACAGCAGGGAGGCTGGCCCTCTCAGCCCAAAAAAAAGAACTTGATTGATTGCATTCTTGGCCTCTGTAGCATGTCTTTGCTAATAGCATGTACTTGTAGGAGATCCCTTAGTTTGTAGTATTGACAAGATACCTGGGCAAGCATCAACTTTATTGACCCACTATCATGTATACTGCTGTTTGACTTTGTGAATCAAATTTTGGCTGAACCCACAACCCATTTCTTTTTTGAGCAAAGCATCCAAGGCTTGCTGTACACGTTGTGAGAAATGAGATTTGAGATTTACTCAGATTGAACATGCAGATGTGAAGTCTTAAGTTACAATTTGCTGGTGATGGATGTAGGTTTGCTGGCCAAGATGAGTGAGCATGAAGCATTCAGGCCAGTGGCAACAATTCACATTGTGATTATTGTGGCAATGATATCCATCCTCATTGTGGGAATTGTTACTTCTCTTGTCCTTGCCAAGGTGTGGTCCTTTCTAGTGCCTCTGCTCCCTCTGGCTAACAGAAATCTATCACAATGATGAAGCAGTGGTTGCTTTGTTAAGTGTTATGCAGATGGCCCTTGACATATGGTTATATCAACCCTGAAATTGATTTCAAGCATCATTAGGATTCCATTGTTTTATCGGCTCCAGTGTGTGGAGAGGGTGATTTTCTATTTTTGTGCTCCATAATCATAGGATTAAATTTCCAGCTTTACCACTGTTCTGTTTTTCTCTGTTTTTGCTGTGGGAAAGTTCTCTGTAAATAGGTATGAAGCCCATTTTTTGAGGTGCATATGATTGGTTCTGATGCTTTCACTGACTTTTGTCTGTTGGATTTGCTAATCAGCTTGTTACAGCTCCTATTATTGAACTTGGGAAAACGGCAGTGGCTATTGGTGGGGGTGACATGAATGCAAGGGTCAACATCGGGAGGGTTATTTTTTGGGACGAAATTGATGACTTGAGACAAATTTTCAATAGCATGGCTGAGGAAATTTCCTGTAGCCATCGTGCAATGGAGCAGAAGGCAAGCTCATACAGGACCTTTCTTTGAATCCTACTCCTGAACAATGAATAGGAAGAATGCTGAGGGGATTGCAGAATGGAATGGAAGAGACTGTACCCATGAGACTTTGGATGCTATTCTTTTGTGGCAATGGATGAGCACCCAGTTTGGACATTGCAAGCTTTCTCCCTTATCTTTGTGCTATTTCTTTTTCATTGTTGAGTTTGCAGTACTTCTTTCCATTTTTTGGGCTGTCCTAGCCGTCATCCTTAGTGAATCTTTTCCTTAGTACTCTGCAATTGTGATGGAAACTCAGTACAGCAGTCTACTGTCATGCACAACTCATCATCTCTGTCAGGAGCTGATGAAGTCAGCATTATGGCTGATCGCTACCATGCACGATGCTGGTCCCTGGGCTAGTGAGTCTGTTGCTTTCTTCTTTGTGCTTTGTGTTGCCTTTTTGTGTCTGAAAATGTTGAACTCAATGTCAGGTCATCTGATTTTCAGATTACTGAAATTTGTTTGTATGGACTTGTCCTGAAACTTATGAGACTGGTTGGTATATGTTCCTGCCTTCAGTTGGGAAGTGAAAGTAGAGACAGAGGCAGGGCGCTGGGCAGTTTGTTATCAATCTGCATCCTGCTAAATATGCTGATGAAAGTTGCTATCTTTTTGCTCTTTGTGAATGTGGGATGGTTATCAGCAGAAGACCAATTCATGAGATGCAATATGTGCTTCAGTGTGCAGAAGTCACAAGACGGACAGAGGATTTGGCTTTAGTAAATGAAGCTCTTAAAAAGGAGATTGAAGAACGGAAGCGAGTACAGGAGGAGCTGAAGAAAGCAAAGGATGCAGCTCATCAGGCTGACAAAATGAAATCACAGTTTCTGGCAAATATGTCACATGAGATTCGGACACCTCTCAATGGAATCATTAACTGTACTGAGCTGTGTCTTGACACTCACACTTCTCCAGAGCAGCAAGAATATCTTGACCTGGTTTGTCATCTATCATTATGAACTTGCAGATGTGTCCTGGAGGGTGTTGTGGGGATGGCCAAAGCAGTTGCAAACTTTGTCCTTGACAAATTCTGCATCATGTCATTTTCTGTGTTAAGAGTTTGCTAGTGGCTGCTGGGTTGATATCAATTCGCAGTAGATGCTACTCACATATTGTGGTTGCCAAGAGTTGGATGTGAATCATGATAGTGATTTGTGGCTTTTGCATTTTGCCAATAGGCTGTCTGTATGCTTGAGTGGTTATAATACCTGATGATATTTCAAGAGTATGTCCAATTTCTACATGTTGGAGTGTTGTTGGGACCAAGTCTAGCTCCTAATGCTGCCATGGTTGGAGGGGAGCAGGTTCGATTTTCAGCTAAACATTTGATGAGAATTATTACAGACATCTTAGATTTCAGTAAAATAGAAGCAGGGAAGCTGGAGATGGAGGATATTCAGTTTTCTCTGTACGACCAGCTTGAACATGCTGTATCTGTTTTGGCTGCCCGTGCCAACAAGAAGGGATTAGAACTAGCATGCCAGGTTGACCAATCTGTGCCAGACCAGATCATTGGTGATCCAGGTCGACTGTTTCAAGTGTTTGTCAACCTTATTGGTACTGCCCCAACTTGCTGCAGCTGAGCTTCAGTTGAAATACATGGATGTCATGCCTATCAATGTCTTCATTTCAGCTGTAGGATTGTTGCAATGCTGTTAGTTATCAGAGGCAGGTTTGGATGTAAGGAGATCAGGTAACCTTAAGATACAAGGCAGCTCAAATTCACCTCCTGAAATGTTTGTGGACAGCAAGTTGACTCTTGTGATTAAAATGGCTCAATACTCCAAGAGAAGATATCTAACTTCTTGAACAGATGTAGTGGGATGAGTACTTGGAAGATCAGCGCACCTCTGATACCGTTACCTGTGAGATACAGGTGAGGTAAGGAGAGTTGTGTCTAAAACGTTTACTAGACAGAGGTTCACACTAGGAGCCCCATTGGTTTGATGCCACTTAGTCATCTATTTTCTTGCAGGCAACAGCATAAAATTCACTTCAGAAGGAGAAGTTATTGTATCAGCTTCTGTTCGGAGCAGGGATGATGAAAACATTGAGCTCTTGTTCTCTGTGAGAGACACTGGTGGGTCCAGCAGGGCATATCTATCCTCAAGGGTGATCAGAATGCTTGTACTCATCATGCCCTGTGAATAGAGAGTAGGAAATCAAGGATATGTGTTTATTAGGTACTCTAATTTGGAAGCTTTTGCTCAGATAGTTGATGTCTTTCAAGTCACTGAAATGTTTTGCTACAGCTCCAAGTTTTGCAGACAATGGAATGGATCTTTGCCTTGATGTTGTCTTTCATGCCTGTTTCAATGTGGAAAGGACCTAAAATGCTGACTGTTGGACATTTTAGGGATTGGAATACCCAAGCACAAGCAGTCGTTGTTGTTTCAAGCATTCTCCCAGGTGGAGTCCTCCACCACAAGGTATTTGACTGTCAATCAACCTTTACAGTGGAGCAAAGAGTGTGAAGGAGTCACATCATTTGGCCTCATCCTCTCTCAGTGTCCACAGCATGATCTAGAAAATGTAGTCAATAGCCTGTCTACCAAAGAACAAACAACTTGCTGATTGTGGTAGGCTGATAAAACAGTTATGTGTTTTGTGGTTGATGAAGGTTGTATGGAGGTACAGGCCTTGGGTTGGTTATCTCCTCAAAACTGGCTGCAGCAATGGGGGGAATGATGTGGGTGGAAAGTGAAGGCAAAGGCAGCACTTTCCACTTCACTGCCAATTTTCATATACCACCTGTTTGTGATCTTCCTTCTTCTCTCAATGTGGATAGGCTGAAGGATATTCCAGTGCTTGTTGTGGATGACAACAATACAAATCGAGCCATACTAGTTAATCTTTTGAAGGTTGACCCTTTCTATGACCCTTTCTATGTCACTTTCTGTAGTTATATCTTGTGTTTCGTGTCTATCCTGCTGATTTTTTTTTGTTAGTATCCATTCTCGTAAACTCTCTGCTTGCCTTTCCAACTTACTCCTACTCCCATAAGGTTCCCTTGGGACACTGAAGCAGTCTCTTTTTCTCACAGCCTGTAAATATTGTTCCCCATGGTTCCTCACAAGTGAGGCATTTTTTGGTGAAGATGAGCTATGGCACCACAGACTCTTATGCCAAGAGAAGCTGTCATGAAATGCTGCTGTTAAATACTTTCAATGTGAAATACTCCAGACAAGGAAGGCTCTTGCAACCAACCAAATTCAACTATTGATTTTTGGAGTGCTGATGGGTTGGCAGTTGTTTATTTGCTGCTGAATTGGTGCAGGTATGGGGCATGCTGTCAGTGGGGGTTGATGGGGTTGAAACTGCTAAGCATGCACTACAAGAAGCTGTAGGGGAAGATCGACAGTTCAGAGTACTCCTCTTGGACATGTGGCTTCGTGGGGAGGATTCCTCAGACCTGGTTCATTTTCTTTATGAAAAACCCTGTATCTTGGGAACAACACCTCGATTTTCTGCCCATCATAAGAGTGACAGCATCACCAGTATACAAGCTGTTGGTGATTTAGAGAATTCAAGCTCAGGCAGTGAAAATGATGAGGTATGCATCCAGGCCCATACAAGTGGAATCAGTATTGCCTTTTCACATTTGCCAGCAAGGAGGTTGCAATGTTTTCCTTGTCCATGGCTCTAAACTTGAGAAGGAATTTGACTCTGGTGAGCAGGTCTTATTAGTATCACTGTTTATTTTCATTGACAATGTGTTTGGGGCTAATTGGAAACTGTAGGTTGATCCAGAGGTCCCGGCCTCACTGAAATTGTCAATGGAAGGCCTGAGTTCATCAAAAAGACAAATTGAAACTGCCCCTCCCATCGAATCTTCTCCTTCAGGATGCTCTGAACAAATGATCTCTCAAGTTGCCAGGGAGTCAAGTGTCAAAGCTCCTGATGGGAAACCTTTACAACCAAGAGTAGGGTGTCTGGAAACTCCTTGTAGGATGGGAAGTCCTGCTCCTGGTCAGCAGGGTCGTTCTTCTTCAAGGCCCACATCAGCAACTGGGTGGGTCCCCTCAGTTGTGATGCTCACTTCTGTGGATCACTCGGATGCATCAAAGTGAAGACTCTTACACTCTTTTGATGTCCTTCTGTTCAAAAAACTGTAATCAAAGACATCAGTTCACTTCCTCTGCTGAGGCCTTCACTTGTACCTCTTTCAGATGCAGGCAGCTTGGAGTACAGGTACACATATCAAAACCAATCAAACGATTTGTCCTTGTGCGAGCATTACATCTCACCTTGGGGATATTGGATGCACAAACTGTGTCACAGGTAACTGTGCCATTGCATCTACCTTTCTAACTTCCAGTTTCAGTGGCAAGTGGCTTGTGAACTCTTGTAGGCAATCCAGCATGTGCAAGGTTATGACAATGATATCTCTTGTCATGTTTGTTTTGATTTGGTCAAAACTGAGATAATTGTGAATTTCAAAGTGTTATTGTGGAGTTTTCTCTGCAATCTTATAGATACATATATCTCAAATCTGTACCCATTCATTGTTGGATGCCTGACCAGGATTTTGTTTCTCCCATGTGTTTTGAGCAGGGAAAAGCAGTGAATGAGAAGGCACAGGGACCTGGAAAAGGATTGCACATCCTAGTAGCTGAGGATAACATTGTGAATCAACGGGTAGCTGTCACACTTTTACAGAAGTGGGGTCACAGTACTGTGTTAGCCTGCAATGGTGCAGAAGCTGTTGAGAAATCAGTGGAGGGAAACTTTGATCTTATTTTGATGGATGTATGTACCTCTGCAGGCATCCTTACTCTAATCATTGTACAATCTGTTTGGATTTTGCCATCATTGCCTTTTGAAGGCGTTCTTATGGGAAGCATGGTAACCCTCAATGGTAGTTACACTCTCTCTGATCAACATACATTCCAGTTCTGCCACCAGCCTCAGGTTGTACTGTTGATTATTCTGTTGTGAATTTGTCACAACCCAAGGCACCACAGGGAGACAGGTCTTTCAATGTGATTTGGTAAAAGTGCATTTGCAGCTGTATGCTACATGAATCAAATGACATACCAGTTTCTAGGGTCATGTTGGGAGTTCCAAATTCTGTAGTTCCATTACCATGCTACAATTCCAATCTCATGCTTCTGATCTCCAAAACACCCTCTTGTTCACCCTATGCCTAATCCCAAGAGAAGGACAATGTTAATTTGTCCTGTTCCTGGCCCTTACTGATTATCATCCTGTTGTAACTCATCTGGTTCTATCACATGACTAATGACCATGTGGGTCTTGATACTTCTATAACAAGCATGTGGATTGTCCTGATTGTGAAAGGCTTTATGTCACCTTGTTGTCCATCTATATACCTATGTAGTCCAGAATCTGATGGCTTCACATGGTGCCCACTGCAGGTGCAAATGCCAGTCTTAGATGGCTTCTGTGCAACAACTAGTATAAGGCAGATGGAGCAGAGCAGGCGTTCAAGTCCAGATTCCATGGTGAGGTCAATGCCAATTGTTGCTATGACTGCTCATGCTATGTCTGGTGATGCAGAGCGCATTATCTCTGCAGGTATGGATGGTTATATCAGCAAACCACTGAATGCTAAGAAACTTCAAGAACTTCTCCAGTTGGTGGCAACTGGACAGCTACAGAAATCCCATTCATTTCAGCCACCGACTGGTGACAGATAACAGTAGCTTAAATGTGCTTCATACCTCTTTCTTTTGCAGCCATGCTCTGGGGCACCTTTCTCTCAAACTCATTAGAAAACAAAAGGACAGCATGAGCTTAAGAGTATATTGCCCCAAGCAGCATTCACTGACTTGGACTTGTTGAAAATTGACAGTCTTGCCTTACCTTTGAAGCCACAATTGAACACTCAGGCCTGGGTGATACCTGCCATCATCTGCACAAGAAGAGACCAGGAAAAGATTGATCTCTTCAGCTGTTCTCAATTTGAGATCCTGTGTATTTTAAGCTCAGTATCACAAATTATGCGTGGATCCTCTGCATGGGTTGCTCTGATAGTCATAGCCTTAATGTTATCAAGTACTCTGTTGCAGCATCTTTGTAGAGAAGAATTGAGCCCTCAAAGCTGAAATAATAGTGTATAGTGGCAGAGTCCAGATTCTCCTGGAAATTATGATGATCTTTGTTGTTGACAGCATTTCCTTTTGGGGAAAAGGTCCTCAAATGCAGCTTGGGATACTTAATGGTAACATTGTTGCCAAGGTATCAGCTGGACATAATGCTGGTGTATTGAAATTTAGTGTGATTATGTTGTGAACAACATAGGACATTAAAATGCTTTGTCATGGGCAACACCCTGCCCATACTCGCATTGTGATATCTTTGAGTCATAACAAGCAATTCCTTTCTAGGCTTCTCTATTGCTTGGGAGCAGCCGTCCTGCCAAATTGGAATTGTCTTGATGTCCTTGAATTGTGATGGAAGTGTTTTGCTTGAGTTGGCAATAGGTTTCTTAAGTTCATAGCTTGAGGAATCAACTATAGTTCCGCGAAATCAGTTCCTCTTGGCAGAGCATCTTCAGGTCTCTAGACATGCATCTTGAAGCGTACTCAGATATCATGTCAACCATTGTTCTGTTTTACATAGATGCATAATCCATGTTGTACACGTAATTTCCCTGGTAGGATGCTCAATGTTGGTCAAACCTGTAAATTAGCTTTTGAAAGATTTGAAGTACAAGTAAAACAAATGAGTAGATTGCAAATTCTTCTTTTGAGTTTAAAGTTTAAAC
>Ga0116230_10004206_pt1 | contig 14098 bp, 7 predicted proteins | sample S1TSphfallax_3_FD_88678 | JGI IMG/M metagenome (GOLD analysis project Ga0116230, IMG submission 88678) | Host-associated microbial communities from peat moss isolated from Minnesota, USA - S1T2_Fd - Sphagnum fallax MG | ecosystem: Host-associated > Plants > Peat moss > Unclassified | place: USA...
CCAAATGTGTTTCATCTCCCCATGGGACTGACCATTCCAATTGCACATAAATTGGAGTATGTTGGATTGGGAGTTGTTTTGCTTTAGGCATATGATGAAGGATGTGACCTGTTGTTGATTATGCATCAATGATCTTTAACAAGCTTGATTATACATGGCATTATTTGTTAGAAATAAATTCTTCTAGATCCTCAACATCAGCACTAAGTGTTCCACAACAAGAAGTTGTGGAACAATGTTGTGCAACATTGGTACCTTCCTTGTAGTTAGCAAGGCACCTTACAAATCTAATAAGGTACCTTAAGGTGCCTCTAGGGTGGCAGACTCAAATTATGTCAATTTCTTATGGACTAGGTTCTTATGGAGAGGCTGTTGGTAATTACCAAAAATGGAACCAACCAGAAATAGCATCGAAGGTATTTCTGGCAATTGATGATCTCAAGCCAGTTATGAGCCATAACCTACCATTTGGAGGATTGAGGGTGACACACCAGAAGAATGTTGTCAATGGATGAAAAGTTGTGTAACTTGCTTATCAATGGATGAAAAATCATATTCAACATCCAGTTTGGATGATGCATGCATGCATGATAAAGGATGGGCCTGTATACACATGTTTTTGATTAATGATGATTGTCAAATTTGTAAAAGGCCAAACACTAGGAGGCAAATCGAAAAAAATAGTTGTTTAAATTTAAGCTATTTAATTAGATGGCATGCCAAATTTGAGATATAAAATTTGGTAATTTGAATGTGAAATATATAGATTTATGATGTATCCAATAGGCTTGCACATTGATCCAAAATGACACTATTGTGTTGGTGCATTTGCCCATATGCAATTTGTTTGTGTCATAGATAATAATAAATTTGGACAATCTGAATTTTGAATGATATTTTTCCATCAAGGTTTGTTGTATTGTTGGTTTAAATGTTTTGATTAACATGTTCACATTAGACTCTCCAATTGTTGTGGTTGGAAAATCTTGAGGCATTTTTAGTTAAGATTATTTTAAGGATGGAACTAAAAAATTCTATTGACATTTTAGATGGATAGATTGTTGTGATATGTAATGTTTTGTGCATACATAGAAAAAACCTTGTCCATTTCAACCATATGTTTGTGACTAGTGTGCAATTATTGTCGAGATCAACTCAATTTGTGACTATGTTTATAATAGTTTTCTATGTCACCATAGTTGCAAGCACTAAGTTAAAATTTGAGATTTATGACTAGAGCAAATATGACTATTGACCATTTTTTAGTCATATAATCATATGTGTCATGTTTTTGTGCTTAATCCTATTCTTGTAACCATGGATATAATTACAAGACTAAAAGTCTTCATGGATAGATCTACATGACTAAATTTTTTCTTCATGAACACAAAATAATTATTTAGTAATATACAATTTGAAATATTAAAAACTTGTGAATTAAAAGGGTAAAGAATTAGAAGGTAGACATACGTACCTCATAAACATACTATAAGCTTGTAGATAATCAAACACATAATTAATGCACAAATAAATAACTAACACCTTATAATGTCTGAAACTTTTTCCTTAGAATCACTAATTATTTAATGTGAATTTTTGGATAATGCCTAAAACAAATTTGGGGGAATTTTTTTTCATTTTTGAAATTTTTTCCAAAAACTAGAAAACAAATTGTCAAAGTTTTTGAAACCATAAAATTAAATTAAAAAATAATTCCTAGAATATAATTAAAACATTCAAGTTGGGATTCTTGCTCAAAGGTTTATTTAAATGAATATCTTCTTTGATTTTTTTAATTTAATAACGAAATATAATCTTATTAATGATATCCAAAGAATTTCAAAAGAAATTTAGATGCCCCAAAATGACATTACTTTTTATGTTTCCATGTGATGGGTAGCAAAAAGTATAAATTTTGATCTTTATTAATTTATCAAAGTATTTGGTCATAAAACTTGGAATTTTAAAAATAATTTATATTAAATCAAATTTAATGAACTATTTTTTATTAAAACAAAATATAAGAATTTACTATTCATAATAAAATTTGATAAAAGTTATGAAATTAAAAATTATATGTGTATGAATTAGAAATTATGACAATTCCATAATTTTAATTCTTTTTATAAAATATTAGAAATAAAATAAAATAAAATATGCTTCATAGATCAAATATTCTATTTTAAAATATTTCTAAAATTAAAAATAAATATATTTCAAATGTGGGGAAATATTATATATATACCAAAAAAGCCATGTTGATTTTAAATAATATGTTTATTTACAAATCATTTTATAAAAAAATGAAAATTTCTTTTCAAGATATCCTTGTTGTTCTAATGTATGAAATAGTGAAGATTCAAATGCATTTTCAATAAAATTATTTGATATTGTGGTTTTAAATTTTTTATAGATGTGTAGATCTTGGAAAAATCTTTATGAATGAAATTTGTTTATTTTCATTTGGAAAAAATATAAAAAAGATAATTAAATGATCAAAGTTGAGTATTTTTGTATGGGACAAAAGATGATGTGAAATAATGTTGTAAATTTATCCCATATCCTTTGTAAACAAGTTCAACTTTGTAAACTATATCAGTAGATGAAAAAACATCTACATGCAACTACAATTTGTAACTACCACAAGTTTAGATGAAAAAAAATGAAAAATGAACACATGTCGTTTATTTTTTGTGGGATTCATGAATGATTGACAATCAATTTGCATTTGCAATTATATTTTCAACTATACATAGATGACTAGATGACATGTGGCATCTTTGTTAGTGCAATTCAAAGTGTACAGTTGTTAATTTATTGGCTAGTAGGTAAGCTAGGAAGGCCTAATACACTAAATAGGTTATGAAAATAGGTTAAACTAAGAGACTAAGCCAAGTTAAGTAAGCTTAGTTGGATAAAATAAGGTAGGATAAACACCTACTAGCTACCCACTTATTTTAAACCTAGATAGATAGGTATGTATAGATACATCGACCATTTACTCAAGTAGGTAGTTAAGTAGTTTGGTAGGTAGGTAAGCCATTTACCTACCTACCTATGAACTACATACATATACCTACCTTCCTAGCTACCTATGAAATTTTAATGTGTGTAATGAGATGTGAAATAAAAAAGTTGATATACTTTATCAACTTACAATGGTGTAGTGCAGTGATTAAAGATTTGATTTATTCTCATGAAGGTGAAAGGTTTAGATCCTTATATTTGCACCTTAGTAGTTAGGTTAGGTTAAGTCAAGTTAGGTAGGTAGGAGACTAGAGTATGCACATTTTGTGTACCTATCTATTATTTTATCTAGGTAAATTGGTACCTAGATCACTAGTAGGCTAAGTTAGGTAGGCTAGGGCATGGTATCATGCAATTGACCATAAGGTGATTACAAATGTAGTGTAAATGTAGTCACAAAGTTAAGTTCCACATAGGTTACATAGGGTGAATGTCCATGTTCATCCATTGTAGTGGACAAGAGAATGGATCATAGTTGCAAAAGTTTGTGACTTGCATGGCACATGGTGTCTTTTGCGACCCATCACCACCTCAATGCCATAGAGGTACCCAAGGTTTGTGCTTACTAATACCACAGTACTTAAGTAAGTCATTGTTCATCCTCAACACTAGGTTTTGTATTTTGCAAAAACTTAGTTGGCAAAGGATAACATAGAGATCCACTTGGTTTTAACATTGGGGAGTAATTTTAGCCCTTTGGTTTCAAGCAACTTTTGCAAAAGTACACTGTTTCAAATGTCGTTTAGGTGAAGAGGAGAAATAAGTGTAAGTTGTCTAAATCAACCTTTCAAGCTTTAACAACTTGGGGTTGAACATAGAAAATCTGCACAGTTGGGTGTAATCACAATAACACAAACCATAGTAAGTGTAAAGCTTGCTTGTTTTTTTCATGTTTTAAAATCATAATTTAATTTGATGTTGAAATTGTAATATTTTTTTATATAGTTTTATTCTTAATATATTATGGGAACATGTGAATTATTTTGAAATTAATCCAATGAATAAAATAAAAAACACTCATTAAACATTGCAACACTTGTTTTTAAGTAATAAAAACAATTGTAAATGGATGTGATTTTTTTTGAAAATGACATTTTTTGCCAAATTTTTAACATAAACCTTAATAAAATAGTCTGAAAAAAAAATTTAAGATTTTTTCGAAGATTTTTTCAAACAAATTCCAAGAATATTCTTAAAATATTTCCCACAAAACAATCACAAAAGCAATCAAAAAGTAGGCAGGTGTGGTTCATGTTATTTCATTGGCACCTTCCTAGGTTAGTTTGATGTGCCATGCAGTGCATTGGAATTAAGAAAGGGGTAGATTCGGACCTAAGTTGAATAACAACACCAGTTTGCAGGCCCACGAACAACCCAACCTTATATGAACAAAACAAATAAACTTACTTCCAATTTGATCCACTATCAAGCCCCCGTACTCCAAAGATATAAAAATTAGGGTGGTGAAGTTATCAATAATGCTTTCAGTAATCACTTTTTCAAGATTCAACAACAAATGCATCTTTTTATTTACCCATCAACAACATACACATGTATGCTACACCATAATTAACTTTCAATCATTGTAACCTCATCACAGTTGACAACAAGGTATGTGGCCTTTTACACTTGAACTTCTATTAACTAGATGATAATGCCATGCATGGTTTCAACCATTTGCCAACTAGTTGAGTCACACCAATGCTTGCATGATATGTTTTTAAACTTCAAGAATGCAAACAACTAATTCATGTGCTTTCAAATTTTGAGAAGGGTTGACCCAATTTTGAAAACCAAGAAAGGGCCACAAATTATATGAATTTCTGCTTATTGTCTGCAACAACACCTCCAACACACACCATTTCAACAATAAAATTTCAACATTTGTTAGCCCACATACATTTGTTTTTCGCATGTTAGTTGTCCACCAACATGAAATACTAGCCCATTACACATTCAAGGTGTGCATCATTGCATTTCTATCATTTTACATGTTTTTGCAAATTATCAAACTTAGGTATTAGGAGTTTTTCCCTTCCATCAATCTCACTAAAAATTTTGCAACACACCATGTTAAATTTCTTGTCACAACCCAAAATTACTTAAGCCCAAGGAAGTTTTGCAGCCCACACCTCTTGAAAAATTTGATTCAATTCCCATGATTTTTTCTTCCTACATTTGTTTTGTGGTTTTAGTAGTGATTCTAACTCTAGGTTTGGAATGGAAGATCAAGATCAAAACAATCAACATTAACAACATAAAGAGAGGAGGATGGTGATAAACATGAATGCAACTTTTCAGAAGAGATAATTATGGCATCTATGGAAGTAGGAACCTTATTAGCACTGAAAAACAACTTGTACCCGAAGCCCACTGACAATTACTATTTGAAAGTCAATACCATGAAAACAAGAATTTCATGCCACTTTTTATCAACAATTCATGAAAAAAATCATTAAAAGTGCAATCTCTTTCATGCACAAACCATAACTTAAGCCTCATAACATGGTTGGTACAACCAAAAAACAATGATCCTTTGTACTATGAGGCACTAATGATCTTCAACAAGAAGATATGAACTATTGGTAATTCTTAATATATTAATAGATGTTATGTAAGTGATTAATAAGGATGGGAAGCAAGCATGGATGGCAATAAAAGCTAACATAAGGTAAGAAAAGGCGGTTAGTTGGTTTCAAAAAGTGGAGAGGGGATGGAAATGGAGGTGGATGGGAAGTGGCTAGTCATCAACATCAATGGATGACAAAATGAATGCCAACTACTTTCAATGGGATGGCTTCAACCCCTCTGTGGTTCCCTCCTTTTGTGCGATCATAAAGATGACTAGCCCTAGATTTGATGGTGTTGCAACATGGTGAATTAGATGGTAAAAAACCCCCATATTTTACAAAGGGGTGTTGAATGACCTTGTGTGGGCTTGCCATTTGGTGAAATTTCACCCAAAAAAACATTGAGTTGAAGTGGTGATCATCCATAGAAAGATGTTAAAAATGTGGCAATAATCCTTAAGAAGATTTAGCAAGTTGTAAACCAAATATGAAATACAAAATTTTAATAATCACTATGTATTTTTTTATTACACATGGAAAATCAATTATAGAAATTTGGCAAATTTTCAATAAAATTTCTCCTCACTTTCGGCAATTGAAAACCTCCACAATCACTTAAATTTTTATTTTTTTTAAATCATTTATCTTTTTGGCAAACTTCTGCAAAAAAAGGCCTTTTGTCAAAAATTTGCCAAAAATCAACTCTATCATTTGATAACAACTAAAAAACATTTGCATGACAACCAAAAGCAATCCCTCCATTGGCTAGCAATCAAAATTGATCTTCACCATTAGATGGTGCTTGAAAATGACCCTCATCATTGGATGGTCAACTAAAATGCATCTCCACTTATAGATGGCAATTGAAATCTATCTCCACCATTTGATGGCAACCAAAAGTGATCCCCATTGTTGGATGGCCACCAAAAGTAATCTCAACCATTGAATGTTGACCAAAAATCATCTCCACGTTGCATGGTGATTGAAAATGATCTTTTTCTTGGATGGTGACCAAAACTCATCTCCATTATTTGGATGAATTATAATGGTTGAATACAAATTATGAATGGATAATATTTCATCAATGATAAAATTATAGATGATATGTTTTGGCTAAAATTTATTTCATCCTAAAATGTGAAAACAATTCATCCACAAGAATTTATGATAAAAAGTTCATCCATCAAAATTCATGGATGAAATAAAATTGTAGAATAACAGACCATGGATAACATTATTTCCATCTTGAAACATCATGATGGTTCATCCAATTGTTTCATTCATTACCTAGGAAAAAACTAATCTAGTTGGGTCATTTTCCATTAGTCAATATTGATGTCATTGCATTTGGAAATGAATAATTCATACATGATATTCATCCAATCAATTGTGTTGAATTTATCCACCAAACTAATTTCATCCATGGACATTTTTCATTGGGTCAGATTTTATCCATCAACAAGCATATCTATTGGTTAGTCAATTTCGTTGAACATCCATTCAAATGATGAGAATTCATGATGCTTCATACTTGCAATTTCATGCCATTCAATGAGCTTAAATCTCACACCATTTGTAAAGGATTGAAAATGAAGAAAATATAAAATTCAAGTTCAAAAACCTTTCAAATTCCTTCAATTGGGGGCTCAATGTTATCATCCAACAAGGTGCACAATGAGAAAACAAAAGAGGGGAAAACATTGTGTTAGCATTTAGCAAGTGAGTTTCAAATCTTGTTGAATGTATTTGATTTAATGATAGACACCTTTCATTTATGTGTGGAATTGGATGTTTTCTTAACCAAAGACATGTGATGTTGTGGTTTATGATTCCCACATTGAAAGAGGAAATATTAAGATTTGCATCTCTTGAGAGAAACCATCGTAGCATTTATTTTCAATCTTCCCCAAGAGCCAACTTCCGCATATTATTTGCAAAGTTTTGTACAATGCTTTCAACCTTTTGGAAAGTTGAAGAACATTCAGATGAAATTGGAGCTCATTGAAAAAGTTGAGAGGAAGTAGACAATGGACTCAAAAAGTTGCGAAAGATGGAATCCAAATCAAAAGTTGAAAGATTGTATAATTTGCATGAACCCAGCTTTAGAAACTTGGGAAGAAATGGAATGTATTTGAGGAGTTTTTTTGAGGAGTTCCCTTGAATTCAGAGCCAATCTTGGATTACATCTGCATCACAATTTGACAATTTGAGGTAAGTATGGAGTAGGATTGTGCATGTAGAATTCATATTTATTCAATAATGACTAACAAAAAGAATGTGATGCATTGGGGGAAATTTAAATATTTTGTTGAACAAGTTACAAAAAAATTCATTCAAAAATTCATTTGCATGTAAAAGTTATTTTTGGGAAAAAGGACTTGCAATCATTTTCCAAAGTAATATTTTTTGCTCCTAATTACAGGTTTAAACCCAAGATTTTTTTTCATGGTTATCTAAGTTTTGGGTGTGGTTTTAATTACTTTAAGTTGTTTCCGTGATATAATTCTTGTTTCAATTTCATCAAAATATTAACCAATTCAAGTTTAAATCACATGAACTTAAACATAAAACCCCAAGTTTAACATTGCAAATTGAGAATTTGCTAACATCAATTTTTCTCATACTTCATATGAAAACATTTTGAGGATTTTGATACTACCAAAAAAATGCAAGTTACCAATCACACACCTACAAACACAACTTAGATGGAAACGAAGGAAATGGGGAATGCTTACCCCCCATTTACATGCCACAAACCATAAGGCAATCTTTATTCTATAATCATGTATGCTTAATTATCTAGTTGAATCTTAATCACATACATGTATCCACTAATTATTAATCCTTCCATGTGACATAAGGGGTGAAAGCACACTACGGTGGCCACCTTTGTGGTGTCACATTGTACTACTTTCTAACAATGTGCATGTTTGAATATATCTCACCTCAAACTTTTGAAAGATTTTCATAATATTTTTGCATATTATGTTAGAATATAACCTACACAAGATATTATAAAAGAAACTATTTCATTTCATTTTATAAATTGGAGTATATTTGTGGAAACAAATATATTCCAAAAATAATTTAAATAATTTTTAATCTTTATGAAAGTTGAAGTTATATTGAACCATGGCATTTCACATTGTTTGAACCATGTTTGGATACCATCAAAAAAATTCATTTCAAAAAATAAGTTTTTCTAACAAAGATGCAATAAATGTGTGGTAAATTGAAAATTTGACAAGTAATCACAATCATATGGAAGATGACAAGCATAATTAGATGAATTGTATTTTAAATTTGATTAAATTTGATTATTTTAATGACTAATGAAACTTTAATTTTATTGCAGTCAAAATGCGATAATGGCCCTATTATACCAATGACTACTATAAATATACCCATGGATCCTTCAATATATATAATAAATTTTTTAAAAACAATTATAGGACCCAAAAACCAAAATTGAAACCCAAAATTAAATGTACCATACTTGTGGAACAATTATGTATTATAATATTAAACCCAAAAGTGCCCCAAAGGGGGTCACTATAATGTGCCTTCACCTTAAGGTTTTACTTGAAACCTATTATATTATATTCATGGCCAAATGAAAAGTTATTCAAATATTATCACAAAGTTAATTGTTGAACCTAATTATGATGTAATTCATCCATGTGAATTTACAATATTCATGATATGAGAGGTTAGGGAAAGATTTGTGCTTTAAGGTTGTAACATAATATGTCCATACCACCAAGTTTCTTAAGGGGCCTTCCAAGGTTATTCATGCACCTAGGTTATGCATTAGTAAACTATTTGAGTAGAATAAACATATTCAAACAAAATATTGCAATTATATAATGTATGAAAAAAATGGTTTCCAAAAATTGGACTTGAAGTTTGGAGTTTTTATTCCTTTCCTTCAACAATGCGTTTTTTAATTTTTTATCTTGGATAAAACAAATTCTATTTTTTTCCAATTTCAATTACTTCATTAATCAAAGTGTTTGAATTGAACAACAATATGACAAAATAATATTTAAAATATGATTAACATTATCCCCATGATTCTTCATAATTGTTTAAAAATTTTACATATGTGATTTATTTTCACACATTGTTGAAATTCTCCCACAACTTCCACTCATGTCCCTAAGAATGTCTTTACAAATTCTAAATCACATCTAAATATGTTGTATTCCGAATGTCCACTAACATTCCCAATGTTGTTCCAAATTGAACTTTCAAATTTGTTCCACATTGAACTCCCAAATTTGTTAAATTGTTACATGTTCCAACTAGGGTTGCCAAAAGGGACACCCCTAGGCAAAGGACATCCTTCGTATCATCCTTAACATCAATAATGTCTTAACAACATTTTTACCAATTTTATTTTATTTTATTTGAATTTACTTCTTCCTAAACCCCTACTTTTGAAAAGTATGCAAAACCCACCATCTACCTAAACAAGAAGTGGTGACCACATAAGGCCCACCTTTGAAAAAAAAAAGAAATTTGGAAATAAACCATTACAATTTTAATTGCAAAAGACAACTAATCACAAAAAAAACTCCAAGTGGCTTGTATAGTCACACACCAATAGTCACATACCACTTACAACTATAAGGATTTTTCATCCATGGATTAGTCATAAGACTATGCAACTACACATACAAATACATAAAATATTGGGCAACATTTTTTTTAAATTTAAATTTAAATCATATAATATAATATTTTAAAATTACATATATCAGATGAATTATTTTTATTTATAAAAATAATGTAATTTCATAATTATATTATTAACAATTTCATAATTTTTCATACTATGAATTGTTGACACATATCATTACTTAAGGCAAGCCAAAAACCTAATTTAAACAATTAAGTAGGCCACCTAATTTGGGTACCTAAGCAGGCTTAGGTAGGCACCTAGGTTAAGAAGCCTGGCTATGTAAGGTCTATATGGTCAACATACCATCATTGATCACAATTATGTCACCTACAAGGTTTGATCCTTAAACCCCAAGGATGGATATCAACTCATTTGCCATCAAACCACCCCACTTGATGTGAAAGTATAATAAGATGCATTCTATTTAGCCCATACTTGATTTTAAACATTGCACAAACATTAATTTCAATATTTCATCTCTTATTGGTTTTCTCCAAATAGAAAAATAAAAGTTTATTTTTAAAATAATTTCAATGATATACATAATTAAATATATTTTACTTCCAAAAAGTACATTAATTTGAATTAATTTTTTAAATTTTTTGTTAAATTGAATTACATTTCAATGATGATTCATGGGAAAAAATGCATGATTTTTAAATGGAAAATATTTTATACCTAATTTTTAATAATAAATAAATGAATAATTTATCTCCCACATTTTAATCTTTGATTTCATTTTTTAAAATCATAAAATGTGATTATAATCAATGATTTTTGTTTTCAATTTTCTCATGTAGCACCGTTGGCTAACATCCCAAGAAGGATTAAGCAAATTAAATGGTATTAGGACAAGCAAGGGAATAGAATTTTTTGTACTCCTAGTTTTATTTGGCAACTCACAAGAAAAGGGCTTCTAAATCTAATGAAACCAATTCAAAACCTCTATTTTTTTGGCGATTTTTTTTCAAAATTTCAAAGAATCTATGATAAAATATTCTTTTAAATTTTTTACTTTTCACAGTTTGGTGAAATTTCACCCCAAAAAAATAAAATAATATATCATAATTTTAATTAATTCACATATAATTATTATAAATGGATAATGTATCAATCACATTTTGATAAACAAGTAAATATTACAATTCCAAAGATACCACATATGTTTTAATCATCAAGGTATTGTAAATGGAAACTTTATTGGCCCTATTTGTCTAAACAACTATGACCAGTTGTAAAAGCAATTAGGTTTTCATCCCTCCAAGGATCCATTCAATATTAGAAATGTGCACTTTCATTTTACTTTTCCATCCAAACATGTAATAATCACAAACTATAGTTGGTCAACAATAGTATGTTGACCATATATATTTTTCATTTGGTCATATCAACACTATAGTCACATATATGACTACACACATTTACAACTAAAATTACACACAAGACTAACTTAACTGTAGGTCACAAAAGTAGTTGATTTGGATAGTAATTTCATCTATAGTCATAACCATATGATTGAAATGGCTAAGATTTCTTCTAGTGAAATAGGGGTTTTCCAATCTTTATTTGATGTGAATATGTTCTTTTGTGCAAATGATTGTCATTGCACTAATTATGTTCACACATTTGAACTTTATATGAAAAGTTTGGGAAAAAATAGGTAATTGTTAGATTTGAGGGCATGTGCATTGCCCAATATGTACATAATGGGTAAAACAAAAGAAAATAGTTCAATTTGGTTCAAGGAAGATGTTTTAATCATGTAAATATTTATTTTCAATAATGAATATTGAATATTGGGGCTTGGTATTTGTTGGGATATTCAACCACTAAGTGTGATTTTATAGAAATTTCTTATTGATAAATGATCTTTATATTTATATAATTTAAGATTTTCATTAGTGCACACTACCAACATTATTAAAAAATGTCTTGAAGGCAACTTAGACCTTTGTTTAAGAAGTTGTGGCATCATGAAGGAATCAACTTTTTAATACCTGAAATGAAAATTTGTTTTACTCCATTTATTCTTTGATTTTCAAACATGTCACATAAACTTGGAAGAATTATTTCCATCATTAAATCCTTTAATCAATTGACAATTGCAATCAAACATAAATTGTGAAATGGCATGTTTATATTAAAATTTCCTTGAATATCAATTTCACAATAATCTCCAAATATTTCCAATACCCAATTGATATAAAATGAAAGATTTCATTTTAAAATTATAGCATATTGAGTTTCACCTTATGACCTAGGACTAGACCCATAACATACAATCATTCAAATGACCAACTATTTCTTTTTTTTAAACATTGAATCCCCAAGAAATATTGATTAAATATGTGAGTTAAATGTCTAAAAATCTCAATATATTATAATGTTGTAATTACCATAATGACCACCTACTTTCCAAATTTTCTATTATCCATGAAAACAAGTTTTGAACATTATAATTTTAAATAAATTACTTGAAAAAAGATGATATTATATGATTTCGTCTCATTTATTGATTATTTGTTTAAAGTTCTCAAGTATTTCTGAAACCAATATGGAAGGTGTTGTACACAATTAAGCATGAAAACCAATTATTATAATAAACAACTTCTTCAAAATTAAACATTTCTCACCGTCAAGTTCTTTCCTTCAATTTAGGAATTGATGTTTTCTAAACATCCCAACAGGTCAACATGGTTGTTTAGTCTTGTTCCAAGTTTTAAATCTAGGTACCAAGAAAAACAATGTATCAAAAACATAAATATTGATGATTTGTTCATCTAATGATACTATATAATACTTACATTGCTAGGCTATCTATCTATGAAGCAAGGTAGTTTGTTTGTTTTGTTTTATAGTTATGGCATCCACCGAACTGAGATGCTTCAGGTTGGGTTCTTGGTGTCTTTGGAAAGCTCTCAACGAGGAGGCATGCATGGGCTTGGTTCCATGACGTTTGGACTTGCAGTGCAAAAGTTCTTGAATATTGAATGATTTCTTCACCGAAAATCAAATTAAGTAGTAGCTGAAAATTTCAGAGAAATTGGAATGTGCTTTTGGTGTTATTGGAAAGATCTTGACGAGCAGGATTTAATGGAATTTATTTGGCAAGATTTGGATTCAGAAGAATGTGGGAGATATTGATTTTTAAGTAATTTCTGCCGCTGAAAATTCAAATAAATTCCAAAAAACCAGGTTTTGGAAAGAAAAATCATTTGAGGATGTGCTAACACTTGGGCCAACGCACAGGCCACATTAGTCATATGTAAAATCTAAAATGGTCAAATGATGCATTCACAAACCTTTTCCTAAATGACCATTAATTTGGCAACCAACTTGATTTATTTGTTTGATGTTACACACACAAATTTTGTATTCAATTGTTTTCCATATTAATGCTTTGGAAACAAATCGCATGGCAAGATGTATAAGGCATCTTACAAAACCTTCTCAAACATAGACATTTATTCATAACTACTTTGTGTTTGTATATTTATACATGATCCTTTTTTCAACTCATTGTTAAGAGTCATCAAATCCCTTCAACAGACGGTTGTGACCATAACTAAGATAGATGGATACAACCATCCAAAACCCAATTGCAAAGAAACACATTGCAAAAAGTACCACTATTAACAAATGAATTGCAAAACTTGTATCCACTGTAACAAGTTCATTTACCAAAAGAAAAACCCTTATAACTTAAAACATGGTACAAAATTTAATCGTATTGGCAAAAACTCTTCACTTGTTGTAACAAGTTTAATATTTTACAAAAGTCCTCAATCCTAAACCTTATGTATGGTTCCATGGAAGC
>Ga0116230_10004209_pt1 | contig 14093 bp, 12 predicted proteins | sample S1TSphfallax_3_FD_88678 | JGI IMG/M metagenome (GOLD analysis project Ga0116230, IMG submission 88678) | Host-associated microbial communities from peat moss isolated from Minnesota, USA - S1T2_Fd - Sphagnum fallax MG | ecosystem: Host-associated > Plants > Peat moss > Unclassified | place...
CTACCTATGTTCAACCTACTTACATACTTAAATAAACCCACTTACCTAATAAGGTTAAATAACTACCTACCTACCTAAACAACACATGTCAACATCTTATTAACCATAAATTGAATGACTTAAATTTCATGAATTAATATTTAAAATTTAAAAAATAGTTGGGCCTAATTGCCATGTGTCATCATATAATTAGTGTTTAAAAAGGACACACATCAAATGGTCAATGATTGAGATTAATCCAATGAATTTTTTATTTTGAAAACAAAAAATAATTAAATAGTGACATGTGTCCATAAGCTAGTTGTCCAATTTTTAAACACATGTCATATTTTTATTAGTTACATTGTAGTTGCAAGGAAAGTTGCACGTAAGGTGCAACTACATTTGGATTAATATGTATGGATGAGCATGTATATTAACACTGAATATACATGTTGCATATGTAATGTCGCATGCAACTAAATGTCGTGTGCAACTTGTCTTATGCAACTACACAAATTGTGCAATTGCATGTGTCACATGTAATTGAAATTTAGTTGCAAACGACAACTGCAAAATCCAAAAAAATTAGTAGTGTGCTGGTGTCATATTTCATGGTGTTCATAATCATGTCTACACCTAAAGAAAATACGGTTACATCTATGGAAAAAGTCCTTATTGGTCTTAAACATATACAACAAGATATTCAAATTTTTTGTGAGTCTATTGCTCATCTTCAAAGTGCTCAAACATCAATGTCATTGGGATGTGTTCTCATGACACCGTCCCAAGTAAAGGAAGCACAATTCAACCTTCATGACAAGCTTGATGGGATATGTTCCCAAGTTTCAAGGTTTCCTTAACCAAGTGTGATTAGTCATTCGATTGCACCCCCATCATTATCCAAATTGCCCAGCTAAGGTTGGCTTTGTTGGCACGTTGCTGTTAGGCACAACCTTAACATGGTTTGCACCTTTGTTAGAGCAACAACCTCCATTATTAAATGATCTCAAGGTGTTTGTGGAGGAATTTAGCACCACCTTTGGAGATTTTGACAAAAATGCACATCAACTAGTAATTACGAGCTTTTTGTCAAAGACCATGCCCAATTGTTGTGTATGCATTAGATTTTAGGTGATTGGTTTACAACATATCATGGGAGAAACATCACTCATGAATTGGTTTCAATATGGACTATGTAATGATGTGAAAGACCTATTACTCACCATGCCAAATTTGTCCACATTGAGTCAAGAAATTGCTCAAATTGATCCTTGTTATAATAGGTTTTTAATGTTGATAAGAAAAGCGTTGGGAGTCACCAATAATCCCGAAATTTTTTACACATGTTATGTCATTTCCATCAACAACATCTACATCAAAGGATGAACCCATGCAAATTGATGAAACACAATTCAAACCACTCACAAAACAAAAGAAGCAACAACAATGTGTGAACAAACAATGCATGTATTGTGGAGAGCCATGTCACATCACTACCAACTACCCTAAGAAACAACTATTGCATACAACTTGAACCACTTCCACTTACACGCCACCTCTTAAAGGCTCGAGAAATGAAGTCATCCAATTTTTATAGGGACGGCAAAATTGGACTTAGATGCATCATATGTTCAAAATGGTCCCAATTTACTTTTAGACCCAACACCTTGTTTATTATTGCTAATCATGATCAAATATGGTAGATCCATGACAATGGAGATTCAAACATTATTTGATTCTAATTCATATGCATGTTTCATTGATAAGGAGTTGGTGCAATGACATAAGATGATTCTTGTAAAAAAAACACACCAATAGTTGAGGAGGTCATCGATGGTTGAAGTTTTTCTTTAAGACTTTTAACACATGAAACCAAAGCTTTGTATATCATTATTATTAAATGAGCAATGTGGCCTTCAATGTCATTTCATCCCCAACAAACCTTATTGTATTGGGTTATCATGGCTCATTTTGCACAACCTTTGAGTGGATAAGTGTACAAAAAGTCTTCATTTTGATGTACCTTAGAAAGTAGCATCAAAATGTGAAAAGCTTACATCTAAAAACATCATTAGTGAAAGCAAAGACTACCACCTAGATGAGTTGTGTATTAAGTTTGTTGAATGTGACAAATATTTGGGGAATGCCCAAGATGTCAAAAGTTCAAAAGTTTTATTTGTTGGAATAAGAACTTTCATGCAAACTTGTCAAGGCCACCCAGTAAATAATCGAGTTTGTAAGTGAAACATAAATTTAATCAACTCTTGTCTAAAGGGAATGATCTTTGAAACCACCAAAATTCAATTAAATAGATTTCTAAAGTTTTTGATAGGTGAATCGCACTATCGGATTTGAAGTGGGGCAAACATTTGCAACCACATCCTTAAATATCAAAACATAAACCTAAAACTCATGTGACAACAATAAGATAACCATGGAAAAACACACACATTGAATGAACATATTTCAAAACATAAAACCTTGTAGAGAAATACCGATTTGGCAAAAACCATTGATTATTTCAAAAAGAAGGCAAAAGTTCAAAAGGTTTGAACTTTCTCCACAAGTAATTTTGAAAAAACTTGTATAATCTTCTTCTTCTTCTTCTAGCCTAAATTTTTTTTAAAATCCCCCTAGATTTATGCCTTCCAAACCTTATCAAAGAAATCCTAACTACTAATCTAATTAATCATTTTTCGATTTTTGGTTCTAAAAATAAACATCCTTAAATTTAGTTTTGGTTAAGAAAAATTTGGTTTCGGTTCCATAAATTTGGTTTTGGTTACATTGCCTTAATTAAAATTCTACCGGATTTAGTTATAAATTGGTTTGGTTACAAAATGTTTTGTCACTTCAACAAAGCTGCCCAAAAAGGAGATGAATTCCTTATTTATGTTCTTCCCACATTAAATGTTGAATCACCTCATCATGAGACTCCTTCCTAGTATAAAGAATTCAAGGACATGTTTGAAAAGAAGAACACTAACACCTTATTGGAACATTGTCCATATGATTACACCATTGATCTTGAAAAAGGAAGACAATTTCCATTCAAGTCAATTTGCAGCACGTCACAAGACAAACTTGCAGCTCTTTGTGAATACATTGATGAAAACCTTGAGAAAGGGTTCATTCGACATTCCAAATCTTTATTTGGTGCCCCGATCTTGTTTGTCAAAAATAAGGAAGGAATTTTATGAATGTGTGTCGATTTTCATGGACTTAATTGACTCACCATTTAAAATCAATACCCTCTACCCCTAATTTCAAGATTGTTGGACCAAATAAGTCGTGCGAAGGTGTATACCAAGATTGATTTATGTGGGGCATACAACTTGGTGCATATTTGAAAAGATGACAAATGGAAGATGACATTTAGAACATGTTATAGCCATTGCAAATATGTTGTGATGTCGTTTGGCTTTAAACTTACCAATGCATATGATGTTTTCCAACATTTGATGAATGATGTGTTTCGTGAGTACTTGGATGATTTTGTGGTTTGCTACATTGATGACATTATCATTTTCTCAAAGAACATGGGGGTTTGTGAATACCATGTATGTCTTGTGTTGGAAAAACTTTAAGAATCGAATTTCATGCAAGTTGGAGAAATGTGAATTCCATCAATTTAAACTGGAATTCTTGGGGTACATCATCTTAAGAGATGACATTAGCATGGACTGTCATAAGGTCCAAACCATTGTTGATTGGATTACCTCAACTTATATTTGAAATGTTTAATGTTTTCTTGGATTTGCCACTTTTATTGATGTTTCATTGCCCGTTATTCTACAATAGTGGCTCCTCTTACTCATTTGATTTGAAAGGATCAATTTTTTTCATGGGGAGTTGAACAAAAAATGTCTTCCAATTTTTGAAGGATTTTTTCACAACCACCCCACTCTTGATTAATGTCAATCTTATGAAACCTTTTTTTTAAAGATGGACGCTTTTGATTTTTCATTAGGCATCATACTCTCACAACCTAAAAAGGACAATCTTTTTCATCATGTTGGCTTTTATTATTGTAAGTTCTCTCTTGCCGAGATTAATTATGAGATTTCATGATAAGGAATTTTTTACCATCATGGATGCTTTCGAAGAGTGGCGTCATTTGCTTGAAGGAGTTCAACATGAAACTATTTTGTATTCAAATCACAAGAACTTGTAGTATTTCACAACATCTTGTGTTGTGAATCGATTTGAAACTCAATGGGCATTGTCCTTCTCTCAATTTTGGTTTATCATCACATATCACCCTAGGTGCCAACAAGGGAAATCAAATGCATTATCCTAGCGCTCATACCTTGTGCCTAAAGAGGGAGATGTTGTTTACGAACAATAATGTCATGTCATTTTCAAGCTTGAACACCATTGATTTTGAGCATTGTTAGTAACTATTGATGACAAAACCCCTTTTCATCAAATTCATGAAGATTTGAAAAAAATCCTCTTGTTGTTGACATCCAAAATCAACTAAGGAATCAACATCAAATCCAAGATTTCCTTAATAATCGTGCCAAGTTCAAGTTTTGATATGGTTTGTCATATTGTGATGGTCTTTTGTATGTTCCCAATGGCCTTGCTCAACTTCAAGTTCTCTAGGCTATGCATGATGTTTTAGTTACATGCCACTTTGGATTTAACAATACCATGGAGTTGGTTTCTTAAGATTATTGGTGGCCATAGCTTTGGAAACATGCAAATTTTTTTGTTGGATCTTATGATGTTTGTGTTCGAATGAGAAATCTTCATCATCGTTCACATGGACTCCTTCAACCATTACCCATTCCTTCTGCACCATGGTCTCCGATATCCATGGACCTCATCACAAATCTGCCACTTTCCATTTCATTTGATTCCATCTTGGTGGTGGTGGATTGCTTGACAAAGATGACTCATTTCATTCCATGCAACAAATTGATAATTGGCAAAAGGACGACGAAGTTATTTTTTGATCATATGTTTTAATATCATGGTCTTCCTGATGATATCATTTTTTATTGTGGACCTTAATTTGCATCCAAGTTTTGGAAGAGGTTTTTTGAATTAATAGGCATGAAGGTGAAGTTGTCGTCAACCCTCCACCCCCAACCAAATGGGCAAATAGAGTGGGTGAATCAAAATTTGGAACAATATGTATGTTACACAACCAATTATCATCAAGATAATTGGTTAGACCTCTTGTCCATAGTAGAGTTTTCTTACAATAACATTGTTCATTCTTTGACACAACAAACACCTTTCTCTGCCAATCATGGTTTGCACCCCAAGTTTGACATCCAAGGAGTGAATAAGATTGTGAACCCTACAATTGAAAATTGAATCATGTGGTTAGCGAACATTCGAACCCAACTTGTGTCTAGCCTTGAAAAAACACAAAGGTGATACAAGGAAGATGTTAATGAACAACATAAGGAGCAACCAAGTTTCAAGGTTGGTGACCAAGTTTGGCTTTGATGACAAAACATCAAGACAGCTCAACCTTTAAAAAAATTGGACTACCAAAGACTTGGTCCTTTCACTATCATGAAACAAATCAATGTTGTGGCCTTTTAGTTCAAGTTTCTAGATTCCATGAAGATCCATCATGTGTTTCATGTTTCCTTGTTAGAACCTTACCATGCATCAACCATCCCAAAAAGATTTGTGAACCACCCCCACCAATTCAAGTCAATGGTGAATAAAAATATGAAGTGGAAGATGTCTTTGATTCACAAATATAAAAAAACCAACTTCAATACCTTATACGTTGGCACGGGTATGATGTGAATGAATGCACTTGGGAACTAGCTAATCATTTAACAAATGTTATGGAAAAGGTGAAAAAATTCCATCGATAATAGGTAAGCAAACCAAAGGCTACTCCTTGTGAAACTTGTTGCTAAAAGGCAGGTGATGTGACAAATGTGAACATTAGACACCGTCTTTTAATGGATGGAATTCATCCATAACCCCTAATTAACTCCTAGTTAATTTCAAAGTATCTCCCAGTGAACTTCAAGTTAAGTTATAATTAACTTTAGTTGATTCTCAATTAACTATAATTAATTCCCAATTGAAGTTCAATTAACTCATAGTTGACTTTTAGTTATGAAGGTTTTCAAAAAAATTAGTTACTTGATGCAAACATAGAAACCTCCTTGGAAACTTCCTTGAGCTAGGTCCCCAAAGGGGTATAAATAGAAGTAGGACCCCTCATTTCCTCCAATATGTTCAACATTAGTCCTAGGCACGATCTTTATACACCATAGCCTTGTCATGTTCTTTTCATATTCATGTTTGCATATGTTAACATAATAAATATTTGTTTTCACATTTGTCTTGCACATCTCATATTCTTGTTTTTAGTTCTTGTGTTCTTGTTTTTGAATCACATAATCTTGTCTTGTTCCTTGTTTTGAAAGCTAGACTTAAACTTTTATTTTATCTTTTGTTCTTGTGGTTCTTTATGTCCATGACACCATGTGACCTTTAAATTCCCATTTTGACCAAAGATCTTACACATTTGCAAACAACTTTTTATCTTTTAGCTATTACAAAAGAAGTTTCAAATCACCATAGTGTTGTTAGTAATTCCTATTTAAAGGGTCATCATGTAGTTTGGTATTATTTTTTTCCACCTACATTCAAAGTTGAGCTTCATCCATTTTGTATGCAACAAGTTTTTGCTTGAAAATTTATTTGTATGTTGAAATAACCTTGTCCAACTTGTGGAATAAAGATGTATTGGCATGGGAAGGCATGAGTGCCAAACATGTTCAATGAAACATTTGGCTTCATTAAGCTAAACAATGTTCATCTACCAACAAATCTTTTAAGGCAATGTGTGTTTTATCACGATTAAAATTTCTATCAATTCATGGTCTAATTGAACGTCACCTTAGATAGTGCATTGGGATATGTGGTGATTGCCTTTTGCTAATTTGGATGAAAGGAATAGATGTAATCTTGAGGTGCACCAAAACCTTCAATATATCATCCCAACACATATTATCCCTTGAATAATTTTGACTTTTGTATGTGCATGCAACCTCATCCACATTCACATGTCTTGATAAAGTTTGTAATGTTGCTCTTTCACATGTGGAAACTAATTTACCACGGGTATTGATTTTGTATTGGTGGGATTGATACATGTTGAAATCCCAAGCCAAAACCCATTTATATCCTCCTCTTGGTAAAAATTTCATCATTAATTCCCATAATTCACATCAACAAGATGATTCATTAGGGTCATACAAATTTATTACCGCAAGATCCCCTCTTAGTAATTAAACCCTCGAGGGCAAACCAATGGAAATTGTTATGGAATAATAAACTAGATTCTTTCACCAATTTTTTCCATTTAGGTGGAATGAATGTTGCAATCCCATTGCACCCAACACCATGATGATCTATTTGGTGTCAATACCTTGGAATAACATCCAAGCACCATCTTTTTGAAGTCTTCTACAAGGTGAAATCATGTAAAAGTAAACCACTTTGTGATCCTTATTGATAAGTAAAAGTAGATTCAAAATATTTTATGTTTTAGGCATTTTAGCAATGCCATAATTTTAGGGATATAGTTACCATACTAAATAAACCATCTATGGTCATTTTTAATGTATTCAATTAGTTTCACTAGTTTATTTATAGCAAGTTTATTAATATGGTTAATACAACACATTTTCCAAATAAGACAATTGAAATGAGATGTTATTAATGTTTAAACTACGGTGCATCTTGGTATACATTTTTTGAAACTTGAATTTTTGGATTATGATAATGTGAAGCCCTTCAAAAGTAATTTTTCATAATTCAAAAATTGCACACCCAATTTTTATTTATTTTTAAGATAGTAAAGTGCATTACATGTGTTAAATTCATTAAATCATGTTCCAAACCTTTTCAAATTGCAACATATGAATAGAATTACAAATTGGAGTTTTTTTTACCTACTTTCGAATCTATTTTTTGAAATTTGGACAACATGACAATTTTTTGCAAAATAGGTTGAAAGTAGGTTAAAAAAAGCTTCATACAAATTTTGAAACCCTTAAAACCTTCAACATGATATCATATGTGATTCCCTTGTGTAGTTCAAAAGGTCAATCTCACAAAACATCGACTACTTCCTAATTTACTTGTGACAAAATACTATTTTTTGACTTGCAAAGACTAGCTTTGGGCATACTTTTGAATGCTTTCACCCCACAACTTACAAAAAAATGTGGTCACATGTATAGTCATAACTTGTGTTCTTATATACACAAGATATCAATGGCTAGTGTAATCTCCTCAAAGTAATGCTTAAGTTTGGGATGGAATCACGGTTGTTACACGCTCACACATTGTATGTAATGATTTTTAGCTTCATACTTGAAATCTATGTGCCAAAGATGGATTAGGGCTTTAGGAGCATTTCCATTACTCTTTGTTATAGTAGCTTGGTGTGGAAATCCCCACACTTCTCAATTAGGGTTGTCTTGATGTCTAAACTTGGTGGTTTTACCTTTAGTAGTAGCTTTGGCATTCCTAATAGAAGTTTGGTTTTAAGTTGTTTATACATCAATCACTTGCCTTAGAGGTGAAGGCTTGTCTTGGCTTGAAGGTACCTATTGTTGATGTCATTCATTTTCCTTTTGTGATTTGTAAATTCCACATTTCATTTTCATTTTGCTACTTGTTAAGTTGGTGGCATTACCAAAACTTGATTATTTGGAATCGGAGGTGAGTGAGTAGGGAGGATAGGAAGAACAATGAGTACTAAGGTTAAATTATTGCCCCAAGGTGAATAAGGTTGAAAGTGACAACCTTTGCTAGAAGGTTGCATTAGTGAAGCCCATGTGCATTTTTAAAAATAAAAATTTCATCACTAACTTTTTTAATGTCAATAGTTGAATTGAAAAAGAATAAATTATGTAATAGTTTGAACTCAAGGGTTGGTTCATGCATTGCGACTACATCCTTACATGAGCCACTAAAAATTTCATTAAGGTCTCTAAAGTTGAAGAATGGTAGGTGAGGTGTTTCTATTGGCATTTATGTTGGAGACTAAAGTACAATGGTTTGGCAAACCTTAAACCCCAACATTCAATGTTATTGTGATTACTATTGTTGAATGAGATGGGCAATTCTATTTCCATCAAAATTGCATTGTCAATCCCTCCATCAAGATCATGCGCGGTTGGAGAAGCCATTGGTGAATGAATGCTAATGGTGGGAAGTGAATTATTGTGATTTGGTGCCATTCATGGGTTGTCTCTACTACTATTGTTCACATACAACTTGCACCATCCTTGAGTGGGTTTCTTGTAACCTCTATCCTATTTTGGAATTCTATTCTTATGTCATACCATGGTGAATCCCTTAGAGTCAACTTCTTTGGACTCTTTGCTAGTAGGAAGATGTATTTGCTAGGTAGTTAACTAACTTAAAACAATTGACTATTTTAAGGTTTGTTGTTGTCTATGGTGTGAATGTGGAAACAAATCACTTAGTAATCTCCTTTGGGTTGTAAATGGCAACAATTGTGGGCGAGGGTTTGATGGTTGTGAGTATTTACTAGGGCAATCTTGTCTTGAGTTGAGGGTGAACATAGTTATCATAATTGACCTATGGAAAGATTCATACTTTACCTACACTTCAATGATGGTACCATCTAAAGCTTGGACCTAATGATTTTCACTAATCTTTTCCATGGCTTAAGCACCACACAAAATTTGGGTTCATTTGTATTTTACTTCATATTTTTGGTTAAAATCATTCCCACTTTTGCAACTATTTTATATTTTTAATATACACCTTAACATAATAATATTAAGAAAATTTTTAATGTTTTTTTAAATATGTATTAAAAAATTTCTAATTTTGTTTTTTAAAAAAACAACAAAAGAATGGTGGTCCAAGGAGGCACATGTGGCTCCTTATAATGTGGTTAGACCCATCACAAAGTACTTTAATGATAAATTGCAAAAGATTATTTAACTTGGAATGTTGTTTCCCACCAATTGGCACAGGTTGAAGGATGGAATCCAACTTTGGACTAAAATTGTCCCCACTTCACTTTGTTGTAATCACGATGCAATACCAACAATATTTGCATGGTTGTATTGTTGTCCATTTTAACATTCCAAAATTTGCCTCTTCTTGCTTGGTGGTAATGCACCTTGCCTAGGTGTACAAGTTGATATAATTCAATTGCAAAAGGTTTTGTCATACTGTTAGGAACGATGGAATTATTTGTGGACCTTGTTAAAAATATGTGTTTTGTAATATAGGTTATATATTGTTCCAATGCATCCTTATCCCATGATTTTGCACAAATCTTGGGATTATTGTGGGATAAGCCTTTGTGGTTTTTATAGAATCCCTATGGAAGCACTTCACCTTGTTGGGTCACATATGGGTGAATTATAACATTGTTGGGTCCATTCACGGTTGAATACCACAAAAAAAAAAACTTAAGGACTTTTTAGAGCTACATTTTACAAACACATGAAACAAACTTAGGTGACAAAAATTGAATAGTCCAATATAAACCTACATGTGAACTACATCAAAAGTTATACATTTTGAACCCATTGGACATAATTTTTAATCAAATGGTTTTTTAAACAAGTCCTTTGCTTTGCAGTCCTTTCCTTCAAAATTTCAAGACTTTGAAATTTTTGTATGATTTGGTTTTTCATCAAGTTCATCTAATGAACATGTATTTTCATAGAAAGGGGCATGTTTTTGTTGTACAAAAAATTTGAAATCAATTGTATGACTTTATGCATTCCTTTTTATTCCTAAAAATAAAGGCATAGTTTAAACACTTGATTACTTTAGTTTATAAGACTCAAAATGACATTTACATGGTATCCAAATTATTTAAAAATATTTTTATTGACTTAAAAAGAAACTATTTAATATATTGGCATACAACAATCCGTTACAATTATATTAATGTAAGATAAACAAAAATCCAAAATTGTCTTTTGTAGTCCTTTTTAAATTAGACGTTCCTTCTTGGTCCCCCTTGATCGTGAATGGACCCTATGAACACCGATGACATTGATTTCTTCTCAAATCCTTATGACTCATAATAAACTTGTTCCTATTTGAAGGGCATTCATGGACACAATCAACCTAGCCCGACCTTTGGTGTTCTATAAAACCTTTTTATAATTTCCTAGCACCATACTTAGAAATGGTTAATTTAGGTTAAGGTTAGAAGAAAATTGTTGGCAACCATACACTTCCATACTTCAATCCCAAGAAAATTTCCATAACAAATGCCTACACCTCAAACCCCTTTTTTTAGTGCAAAACCCTAGCACATACACAAAGTTAATGCAAATACTACAAAAGACCTTATATGGAATTTTGAGTAAATAAAAAAAACAACCTAACTACATGGCAATAAACATGAAAATGGGGTGGTTAGTTTTGAGAGTTTTGAATGTGCATGTCTTTTTTGAGCAAAAGTTTTAAGACCACCTAGGAGCCAAAATTCTTGGAGAACAAAAAACTTTAAGACCATCTAGGATGTTTTATTACATTTGTGAAAACCTTTACCTCTTTCAAAGTGTAATGATTTTAGACATCTTTAACCTTCAAGTAATTAAAAAACAAATCATGATAAGGTTTCTTAACCCAACACTTTAGAAGTTGTTTATGCAAAGATCCAATTATTCCTCCTTATTGCAGACCAAAAAACATGAACCTTTCTAGAAGGGTTTGTTCCCACCCATAAGGTTGAATTAAGTCATAAATTAACATTCTAATCCAAAATTGTATAAATACATGTTAATACATATATTTAATACATACCTTCATTAATATGCAAGTTGAGGTTAATGCAATTCAGCATTTGATGGTGATGAAGAGGGTTTCAAAACAATAAGAATAAATGATAACAATACCTTCAATTTACTACATATTTTCATTATGTATAATACATGGAAGTTGATGGTAATGCAATTTGGTACTTGCAGCCTTGAATTTTTTTCCTAGGGAGCTTGGGCTTTTTGCTAGGATACCTAGCTACATTGAAACATGGTAATAGGAGCCAAAAAAGGTGTTGGGAATCTTTGAAAAAATCAAACTATGATATATATATATACACACATTAAAAATAAATAAAGATTCATGAATCTGAATAATTATTGCATAAAGAATAATTAATTTTGCAAAGGATTAGGGTAAAAGATATTTTTACCAAATAATCTTGACAATAAAAAAACTTAGATGATATTAACCTACTACCCACACTCACAATTAAAAAGTTATAGAATTTTAAAACATGTTTCAAAATCTCAAAATTTCAAAAGTCCTTTATCACATGTAAATGGGGTGTAATGTACATGACATAGTAAATAAAGTTGTAATTTATGATACAAGAAACTAAAGCCTAAAATAGCTAACATATTATGGTATGATTCAAAATTACAATAATTTATGAAAATGAAATGAAAAATTTGGCAAAATTTGCACACTTTGAAAACTTCATATTAATTCTTTTACAATAACTAACACAAAAAATTGATATATTGAAGCAACTATGTCAATTTTTAATAACAAGTTGTAAACAATAAATCATTAAAAAATTCCTTTATATGAAAAAATGCAAAGGACTAAAAAAAGATTTGTGGTCATTTTATAAATCAATCATACTAGCTCCTATTAATGTATTTTGACCCACCTTGGTTTTTTTCTAGGGTTGCCTAAAACTTTTCTTAAGGTGATTGGTTCTTTTCTAGGGTACCTAGGCTTTAAATTCTTAGGTTGCTTGGGCTTTTTCCTAATATGCTTAGGTTTTTTCATAAGATTGTTGGGCTCTTTCCTAAGTTGCTTGGGTTTTTTTCCTAAGTTGCCTAGGCTTTTTCATAGGTTGCATGGCCTCTTTCTTAAGCTACTTTATTTTTTTCCTAGTTTTTTGAGCTTTTTCTTATGGTGCCTATGTTCTTTTCCTAGTCGTTTGGGCTCTTTCCAATGGTGCCTATGTTTTTTCCTAGCTACCTAGGCTTTTTGCTAAGTTGCATAGGTTATTCTCCTAGTTACCTATGTTTTTTCCTAGTCACCTAAGATTTTTCCTAAGTTCCATAAGTTTTTTTCTAGCTTCTTGGGCTTTTTTCTAGGTTGCCTAAGCTTTTTACTAAATGGCATAGGTTTTTTCCTAACTTCCTAGGCTTTTTCCTAGTATGTCTAGACTTTTTCCTAGCTACTTTGGTTCTTTCCTAGGCCACTTAGGCTTTTTATAAGCTTCATGGGCTCTTTTCTAGCCCCCTTCGGTTTTATATAGGTTTTTCCCTAGGTTGCATAAACATTTTCCTAAGCTACCATGGATGTTTCCAAGGCTACCTAGGTTTTTCCCTAGCTACCTGGGCTTCTTCCTTAATTGCTTGGCTTTGCCTTTTCTTGCTTATGCATTTTCCTCAGCTAACTAGGCCTTTCCTAAAGTTCTTAAGGTTTTTCATAAGATTCATGGATTTTCTCCTAGGGTGCCTAGGCATTTTCCTAGATTGCCTGGGCCTTTCCTAGATTGATGATTTTTTCATAAGTTGCCTAAGTTTTCCTAACCTACATGTGTTTTCTTTTCTAGACTACCTCTCGAAAGATAGCAATACCTTCATTTTACATTTACCTTCATTATGTATACATGGAAGATGAAGGTATTGCAATTGGTTACTTATGTTGCCTAGGCTCTTTCCTAGGGAGCTTGGGCTTTTTTCCTAGGCTACCCAAGGTTTTTTCTTGGGCTTCCTTAGCCTTTTCCTCTGCTATTTAGGTTCTTTCAAATGCCATCCCATGCCTAGGATTGAAGATCGACTTGTCTACGTTTTTTTCTAAAGGTCCCTAAGCTATGTTTTGGTATTTGGGGGCTTAGGCTAGGCTATTAGGGGTTTTCCAATTAACAAAAGCTTAGGGCATAACATGCATGACCCGATTGCTTTTGGAGGCCTTCATGGGTTTTCTTAACATATGGAGGTGGCTCATGCCTCTTGGGCATGGGCTTAGGTTTCTTGGTTTGGGGATGGGTCAATTTTGGTTTTTTTTGGTGAGGTCCTAGCTAGTTTCTTCGATATAGGGTCAAGGTGGTTTGGGCCTCTTGGGCATGGACTTCTGCTTCTAGTCTA
>Ga0116230_10004211_pt1 | contig 14089 bp, 9 predicted proteins | sample S1TSphfallax_3_FD_88678 | JGI IMG/M metagenome (GOLD analysis project Ga0116230, IMG submission 88678) | Host-associated microbial communities from peat moss isolated from Minnesota, USA - S1T2_Fd - Sphagnum fallax MG | ecosystem: Host-associated > Plants > Peat moss > Unclassified | place: USA...
GAATGCCCCATTCAAACAAATGGTGGAAAAGGTGTGATGATGCAAATGTTTTAGGTTGGAATCCTATGGGTGTGAACTATTTCTTAATACATTGTTCAAAAGGAGGAAGACATATTCATCATGGGTGGTTGGAGGTCACAAGTTATTTTTAATCATTATTGAAAGGGGAGGTTGCTTAAATTGATGTAAATCAAAGCCTTCAACAAGAAAAGATGTTGGTTAATCACGAAATGAAAGACCAAACATGAAGCAACAAGTGCCCAACTCCTTATAAATGCAACAATAGGAATGATACTAGCCCTTAAAGAGATGTGGAAACAAACTTGACAAAAAGCCAAATCATTTTTTGGATTATAAAAATACCTTAAACTATTATGAAATATTTCCAAATTTAACGTTTTAAATACCATAATTGCCACCATGGTTTAATGACAAATAATCCCTAAAATGATGGGTTGGAATTCACAAGTCAATTAGTTAGTTAATAACAATATTTAATTAATAGTGATTAATGAATGAATTATTTAAAATTTTATTAAAGTTTAATTAATAGCTTATCATTCATTAATTATTTAATTATTAGTTAGATAGTAATTATTAAATTGTTATTAAGTAAAATAATCAATAGTTGTTAAAAAAATTATTATTAGTAATTAATAGGGAATACTAAGTAGTAGGTAGGTTGGTAAGTGGGCAGGTATTTAATTAATGGCTAGTAAATTAGTTAAATAGTTAGTTAATTATTTACTCATTTAGTTATAAAACTTGCAAAGCTAAAAAGGAAAATAAAGGATATGGGATGAACTTTTTAATTTGCAACTTAATTTGCTCAATTGCAAACTAAATTATAACTAAAAAGTTTATCCCATATGCTTTGTCCTTCATTTCCATTTTATAAATTATATGAGGAGGGCATTTTAAAAATATTTTATATTAAAAACATATGTCATTTAGGATTAACCATTAAAAAGATTTAACCCTAAACCCAAAATAAAATAAAATAATTTAGGTTCTTGCCCCCTATTTGTTTATGTACTTAGTCCTACTTACCTACCTACTTAAATATTTGTTTAAATTTATTTTGGCCGAAATTTAATTTAATTTTCATGAATTTCACCTAAATTATGTCACGTGGCAAAATCCCATTTGAACAAATATACTACATGGCATATTCCATTGATAAATGCGATGACATTGTAAGCCATTTAAAATAGATGACAATGATTCAATTTATATTTTCAAAAAAGATTACTAAAAAACCTATTATTTTATCAAGTGGCACTTAATGAATGGGTTACAAAAATGGGAACTAATTGCAAGTTGCATATGGATAATCAATGGATGAAAACATATATGTTGAATGTATACATCATCCATGTGAAATGTGTTATTGTGCTTAATCATCATTTGCAACTAGATATGCATGTAATTTCACTTATATATGTAACTACTAGATTTTTAGTTAATGATTTTCATTGCAACTTATTTATGATTGAAAACTACAATTGTAAATTGACAATTTTTTTATAGTGAATCATTAGAAGATATAATGAACCAACACCAACCCACTCACCATATAAGATGGGCGTGGAGATGAAACATTTTTTCATTATATTCAAGTCCCATAGTTAACCATTGTCGTTAGTTATATACAAACCATCCATCTAATAACCATTGAATACATTACCTTACTTACAATAGTAATCATTTACCAACCTATTACATACTATCTACATATCTACCTAAAACTACCAATGCAAAAAGACAAGATGCTATCATTAATTGCCATATGCAAATATTGCAAAAACCTCAACACCTTTGTTTTGAACAAATTTTAATGTTCCAATGATAACATACAACGGACTTTATAGAATGTAGGTATTGCATAATGTTGTATTACAATATTTGCATATGGGATGCAATACAAATTATCAACCACCATTTGAGGAAGGGTTTACATAAATGGTGGGTAGCAAAATGAAATATCCTCATGTTGTTAAAAACCATAATCATAAGACAATGTTTAAATGACTGTAAAAGCTTAATGTGATACTAAAAACTTAAATTGACAATGGGTAAATGTTTTAAAGGCATTGCAATACTTCATTGTTAAGTCATTTTTTGGGGGTTTTTAATATTTTTGTAAGGTTTTTTTCTTTTCTTTTTTGGGCTTCTTCTTCTATATCTTCTTCTTCTTGCTTCTCTTTCATTTTTTTTCCTTTCTTTTTTAAATTTATTTTTTTTGTCTCCATTTTTTTTTCTTTTTTTTTCTCCATTTAAAGAATAAATCTTTCATTAGATTCAATATATGACATCTAAATGCATAAATAAAAATGGATGCATGTATTGTAGGATAGGCCCAAATAAACATTATATATTTTGTGACTCACATGTGAGTATCGCAAGTTTGACCAAAAAAGTTGTCATTGTTATTTGTTGAACAATGCAACAACAAATATTTATTACACTACTTGCCAAATAATATGACATAATAAAAATGCACCCAAAAGTGAAAATTACGACAAAAAAAATCAATGAAAAGACAACGAGAAGTGTGACAATAAAAAAACAAAAAATAAAAAGTTAAAAGAAAGGGAAGGAAAGAAGCAAGGAGAGGAGAGAAAGGGGGAAAGAAAGGAGGAAAGAGGTTTGAAAAGGGTAAAAAAAGGAAGGAGGGGAAAAACTTGACTTGTTTTTTTCACTTTAAGTTGCAAATCATTTCTTTCTTAGATTGTCCTTCACAAGTCTCAAGAAGGTTCTTCTTTCACATGTTCCTTCTCAAGCTTGAAACTCCATGGCAATGGTAGCAATGAAAGAGAGGCAAAGAAAAAGTGGTGATGGTGGTGGTGACAAAAAGAGAAAAGAAAAAGGTAGAGAGAAGGAAGGAATTAGATAAAATTACATAGCAACTAATGGGGTTGGGGTGATCTAGGGTTATGATTATAGGTCATCCACTAACAACCATAATGACCTCATCCTCAATTGCTGGCTTGGTGGGTGCTGGTACAAATGGACCATATGGTTCATCCACCATGGACTCATGAATAGTGGATGGTACATTTGGGGGTCAAATAATTTGGAATTAAATGGTAACTTCAAAAACAATTGTATGAGGTTTGGTTTTTTCTCATTGGGGTTATTTTTAAAAAGTTTAGGTGTACTTGGTAAAAAGGAATTATAAATGACTATTTTTCATCAAAGTTGTTTTTTGCACACTCACTAAGTCTCAAGGTGCATACATATGTCAAAATTAGTAATGTATTATACAAACATTGGGTGCTACATACATGTTATAAAGATTTACATGGCATTAAAGTAACACACTTAAAAGCATGGTCGACTCATTCAAATGTAGAATAAAAGCATTTATTTTCAACTCAGAAAACAAGTACTCATGAAAGACACTAAACAACCTCTAATGAACTATGTTTAACACAAAAATGAATGACTAATAGTGTTCAACATGCAAAGCCCTCTAGTTTTGTTGCGAAGTTTGATTGTTTTGACCCTACTTTTATGTTAAATAAAAAATAATATTGTTGTTGTTCAAAGTCAAAAATTATGCTACTAGTTGATATTGCTTATTCTCTCTTGAAAAGAGTTGGATTAAAAATCTATGTTGCTATTTGGTATTGCTTAGTCTCTCTTGGGAAGCATTGGATTCAAAATCAATGTGAGAGAATAAAATGTGCAAAACAAAAACGAAAAAAAACTTTTTGCAAAACATATAAAACAAGTGGGTGCAAAAAGACAAGCGAGAAAATGTGTTGGTAGAGCTCATTAGGGATATTTCAAATCTCATGGTACCTAGTGTATGGAATAGCCAAACAAAAAATGACTCTAGCACCAGAGCAAAATAGCTAACCCTAGGCTAAGATGTCAAGAAAGAGTTCAACCGTTGGCCAAAATGCTTAAGACAAGATATGTTCTCTTTTGGCATAAGGTTTAACACTAAGCCAAAACAACATTGATCTCCAACTTCTCTTGTTCTTGCTTTGATGACCTAAGGTTGGCATCCATTGTTGGCTGTTATGTCATGTGGTGTGTCACTTGATAACCTGAATGATCTCCATTGTATTATTGAAAAGGGATTATGACAAGAGATAAGATTAGCCCCTAACGTAATTGTGACTTTTCTTCATATCAGCAATAAACAATGGCCCCAGGTATAGTCAGTTCACTTTTTCAGGAGACATTGCTTTGATAGAATTCTTTCCAATGAAAAAACTTTCTGATGTGTGCTATAAACTGTAGAAATCTCTCTGTACTTTTGCTAGTTGTATGTTCTTTACTTACTTTTGATGTTTAATTTTTTCTGTATATGTGAAAGGATAGAGACTATCAACCATTGCAACCAAAGTTTTATTGAAGCTAGAAGGTTTAGGGTTTAGAGTTTAGAGCTTTCTGTTGTTCCACTCTCACTTCACAGCAAGCCCCCATCTGTTAGATTCAGACAGACAAATTTGTGAAAGCACCAAATAAATAAGGTCCATTGACTTGTGAAGTTGTATGTGGGATAAATACTTGAATTGGGTGGGTTGAGTGGGTTGAAATGGTGAAATCATTGCAACAAGCCAAAGTGTATCTCACTCTTTTTACTGCAATTTTAGAATGAGGTTGCTTCAGTGCACTGCTAATCCCTTCAAATAGGTGTATGGAGCTCAGGGTATCCAGGGTGTGTGTAAACACCACCTCATTGCAACATGAAAATGTTGATTCACATTTAACCTCTTTCCACAACCCCATTGTAGCCACTTCACAGTAGCCAATTCGTATGCTACAACCAGATGACGACTCTGAAAGAATTTTATGACTTATGATCAATGTAAGTTTGTTGGCATTGCCTACCAAGGCAAGGATATTGTGTTTAGATTAATTATAGAGTATACGGTAGTAGCTTACCGGATTTTGGCCCCTAGGTAGTAGGTCTATTTTTATATGAGGATTATTGAAAGATGATATTTTGGCTTGTGTTGAAACTTGAGATTAGTTATAGAGTTATGATATCTTGAAGGATTTTGGTTCCTTTTATAAGATTTTTTTGAAGATTATACTTTTGCATGGTGAAATATTTGAGTTTCCATAATTCCTCTTTTGCCTTAAGATACTTTTTAATGTAAATGGCAAGGCCACACTGTGACACACCCCTTGTTGACTAATGACCAAAAGCCACATCAGATTAGTTCTCATATTTTGTGCCCAGAAATTAAGTTTTCCATATTTGTGAAATTGCCACATTTAGACAATAGGTTCCAGTATGTTGCCAAAATATGGCAGGAGTCTCAAAAGTTTTCTACTTTCCTCTTTTATCTGTAGCCAAATTTGGATAATTCCTATTGTGGATGATCATCAATGTGGCTACAACACAAAATTGAGGCGGGAAAAAAAACCCTGCCCCAAACCTTGATGTAAAAAATCTCAGGCTATCTGGTTTGTGGGCCTGGGGGAAATTTGAAGATTCTCACATTTTCACAAACCTAGTACCTTTTCAACTTCAATAAAATACAAATATTAAAAAAAATTATCCGCTCGAAATGTCAAAAACTCAAGGAAATTACCTGCTAATTCATTGGTGTCAATAATTTTGGAACTGTTGACAATTGTGTATAAGGTATATTTGGAATCTATCATTTTCTTTGTTTTCACCAATCCATATTTAACAAGTAGGCAATTTTATCAATCACTTAATTCATAAGACTCACTCCAATGTGTACCACTACAACTCGTTTAAGTTGTTAGGTAAAGTTAAAAGACTTGGTTGCTTGCAACCAGGAAGAGATCATACATTTCCTGCAGATTAAGTGCAATAATGAGTTACCATTGTTGAATTTTTTTGGTTTTTTTTTTTCCCCAGCATAATATTATCAAGCCGAAATTTTCATTGCCAAATTTTGTATTAACAAGGGGTGTGTCACACTGTGGCCTTGCCAATTACGTTAAAAAGTATCTTAAGGCAAAAGAAGAAATATGGAAACTTAATTATTTCACCATGCAAAAATATAATCTTCAAAAAATCCTCTAAAGGAAACCAAAATCCTTCAACATACTATAACCCAATAACTAATCTCCAGTTTCAACACAAGCCAAAATACCATCTTTCAAAAATCCTCATATAAAAATAGACCTATTATCTAGGGGCCAAAATCCATTTAAGCTACTAAACTCTATAATGAATCTTAACACAATATCCTTGCCTAGGCCAAAAAAGAAAATAATTATTTAGCACTTGGGTGTCGAATCAGATAATGTACTTCCATATCTGTTCCACACTTTTTACAGTTTCAGTGTCATAAATTGAGTTGCTTCTGCTGTGAAGGACAATCTCTGTCCATTGCCGGAAGTCAGTGGAAAACTCCAGTTTTTTGAATGTGGCATTTCTGGCTCCTTGGTAGGCTAAGTAGAGTTTTTGTTCTTTTTTTTTTGCCACCTCTCCGTGTTCCTTTAGATACAATCATCTCGAGTTCCTCTGCCTTTCTCCCTCCCCTCCCCGCCCAAGGCAAAATCGTTTATGGTCTTTTGGCCCCCTCTTTCCTTTCTTAGTTTCATCTTCAATGCCCCAGTCTCGGTGTCCTCTTTTCTGGTTTCGTTTCTTCTTTTGGAGGAGTGCATAACAACCTCGTGAGTGAGGGTGGGGTGGACATTTCGTGCAGCCAGGAACGTTTGAGTGGATGAGTTTTTTTTTTTTCCGGGTTTCTTAAAGGAGTCATGATTGTCGACATAGGTTTTTGCAGAATCAACAGCTAAGGACTCAAGACTCCCCCATCATCAACATAGGTTTTTACAGAATCCATAGCTAAGGACTCAAGACTCCCCATCATCAACATAGGTTTTTGAAGAATCGACGGCTAAAGACTCAAAGGACCCACCATCATCAACATAGGTTTTTGCAAAATCGACGATTAAGGACTCAAGGCCTCACTATCGTCAACCTAAGTTTTTGCAGAATGGACGGCTAAGGACTCACCGTCCTTGACGTAGGTTTTTGCAGAATCAACGTCACCATCGCCCTTTCTTTCATGAGGTCTTCGTGATGCCGTCTGTGGATCATGATGGGGTAGAGAGAACAAGCGGAGAGAGGGACGGTGAATCTTTTTTCAGGTTCAACAGTTCTTGGTGTCTTAGGAATAGTCATGTCAAAGAAGAAGGAATAGGAAGCAAGCAGACCCAAAGAAAATCAAAGAGGGTTTAGATAGATACACAGGCGCCAGTGAATAGACAGAGATAGATAGCTTCCTCTAACTCAGCCGGTGCACGGCAGGATTTTTAACAGAGGGGTTTAAGGAATGGAGCAGCATCTAGATCAACGTAGAGTTAGACTGCAGTCTTTAGCTGCTTCTGCAGAAATGGCCAGAGACAGGAACGGAGACGGGAAGGACTACAAAGTGTTCATTAGATCTACGCAGACTAGATCAGCTGGAAGGTTGCAGCAGCATGAGGCCGGGGATGGTGCTTTCTCGTTCAGAAGTCCAGTTACGGACGACGGGGAGCCGGGGATCGAAAGCGAGCAGTTGTATTTTGACGCGAATGCTACTTTGCCTTTGCATTGGGAGTCGTTGGTGAACAGCTGCAGGGCGCATTCGTCAAGCTCAGCTCGTGACTTCGAGTTCGGCATGGTAGTTCCAGGAGCTGAAGCAGCTGATCAGGGCGTTGGGATCGATGACGCCCGCTTTACACATGCGGATGAGCTTTTTTACAAAGGGCAGCTGCTGCCACTCCATCTCCGACCCCGCCTGCAGATGGTTGAGAAATTGTTGTACGAGAATCAACAAGAGAAAGCTGATCATGACGATCAGCAGCACGATTCTTCTTCTTGTGTTTTCCAAGCTGCAGGGACGACAGTTGTTGAACCCTATAGCAACCTGCTGCTACAGCCTCCCACCAATCTTTCTCGTTTGTTCCAGCCAGCGTATCGGAAGGACGTTTGTGTGTCTTACTCCTCAGCAGAAGATGTTGTTCCCAGTATCGAAACTACTGCGGCTACTGATTCTCGGAGCTCAAGTTTTCAATCACATGTCGGCAGCTACAGTAGTTGGGAGTCAGGTAGTGCGGCTGATAACGGTGGCTCCTCGCGGGACTCCAATGGCAGTTCACAGGATGCTTGTTTTGCTGCCAGCTGCTGCAACGAGAGTTTTGATAACTCAAAAAAAAACGCGCCGCCTTATAATAAACCCGTGCTGCTCAAATCTTCCAAGGAGCCGCCATTTCTTCACAATAGAGAAGTTTTCAGCACTCACAGTAAGAAGCAGCAAGATCAGTCTAGTACTTTCTCTTCCTGGTTAAGACCCTTCAAGTGGAATGTCTTGTTCGGGGCACTGAAGAAGGCTTCTTCAAAGCCTTCAATTCAAGAGCCGAAACCAGAGGCCTGTCAGACGCAGCAGCAGATCAATCGGTTTTCAGAATCCTACTTTTCGTTTCCGCAAGCTCCGCCGCATTTCACTGTAGTTCCTTCACCCTACACACCTAGTATTAAACATGGTTCAAGCTGCAGTGAAGAAACAGCTTCTTCTCTAATGTTGTCTGCCACAGCAGAAGAAGACCCACCAGTACTCAAAGCCACTTCAGATCGTGAAAGACGAGAAAGAAGAAGTGACCCATCCCATCTGCCAACCAAGAACGGAGCAAATGGTGCTGTACTGACCGGGTCAGAATCTAGTGACAACGAGAGTGGGCCAGATAATAACGATTCAACAGCTCCAGGAGAATCCGAGAAGGTAAACTCTATGGCTGTCTCTGGAACAGCAGAAGAGCGCTTCATGTCCAATGTAGGAGCAGGTGCGGGAGAGAGGTCAAAAGCAAGGGATCGATGGATGAAGTACATCAAGATGCTGAAGCCATTATATGGGAAGATGCCTCCTCGCCTAAATGATGTGGTAAAGATGGACAATAACAATGTTAGTATATCAGCAGCGGCAGCAACAGCTCCTCATGGCACCATTCTTCTTTCCAGAAGAGCAGCAGGCAGTTTGCCTTGCATTAAGCCAGCAGCAGATCAGAAAAAGCTGTCAGTATCAGCTCAAAAAACCTTGTCTGGAAGCTTGAGCTTCTTGTCACAAACCTCAAGAATAGCTTATATTGGTGCTCCAAGAAAATCGAATGCCGGTGACAGTGCAGGTGTCCTACTACAGCCACTCAGCCATAGCATGATCTCTGATCTTCAATGTTCTCTGCAAGTCACAATAGCACACTGTAAACACTCCCATTCTACTCAGCAACTGGAAGACCCCTAGGTTAAGGAAACCTTATGTTCATGCCCATTGATGAGGAGCCATCAGCCAGGCCAGTGAGTGTTTGGCTGTTCCTTTCTCAGGCCAGTAGTGTCTGTTCCTTTCTTGCAGAATGCAACTGGAATTCTGTTTGATCAATATCTGCTTCTTCAGATTCTATTTTTTGGGCCCTGAGTCTGTCTGCCATCTCTCTAAAATTTCCCTGTACAATTGCCATTTTCAAAACATGTGTGTTTTCATCACAGACAATATCAATGCTGGTACTACTATCTATGACTTGCTGGTTGTGAAGAGTACAATGAGAATTTTTGCCAGAGGCATTCTTGAATTGCACCTCCTTGTTACATATTTGAGCACCTGGAGTGTTGAGATGCAAAGCCCACACAGTAGCAACCATTTCCCTGTGAGGAATCATTTTGAGTGCGAGAAGTTGCATTGTTTGCTAATTGTTCATCATTTGAATTGCAATACATGGAATTGTTTTACTTGCAGCTGCTGTCTGTGAAGATGCTTTCAGGCAATCCACATATTAAGGTTTACACAGTGATTCTTGGATAATCAAGGCAAAGACCTGTTCAAGGCATCACTGCTGCTTTTGTATGCGTAATGACATTGCTGGGATTTTGCAAGTGTATTAGGAGGGAGCTTTAAATCTGTCAGATTCCTTCCTAACAGAGAAGGTCATAGATCTTGGATTTCTGGGTGGGCTCTTACATTTTCGTAAGTGCTCACCATTCTTTGTGTGTGTGTCAGATAGGCAGTTAAGTGGTCATTACTCATGGTAAGGCCCTCAGCTGGGTGCATTACCAGAATTTGGCAATGCCCTCAGCTGCCTCTTTGGGTGGTCACCTTATTCTGGTAATGCCCCCTGTCCACAGTCCTTACCTACCCACCTACCACCAGCTCAGAAAACAATTCAACACACCAACCATGGTCCATTGTTGAGGTGCTCTTACAGACCCTGTAAAAACTCCCGGGCATTTCAAAAAGTAGACATGGGCAATTTTCTTTTTGAAATGCTCATGTTATTTTTGAAATGTTTTTACATTGATACTCAGTGGTTATCCAGATGGTACCCACTGGGTATCGCAGTTTTTTTTTAAAAAAAGATGAAAAGGTTTCGATTTTTATGCTGGGCAACGCCCTCAGGCCAGGGCATTCCCGAAGTACCAGGCCCTCAGCATCTTAGCTTCGGGGGGCCATTATTTTGGGAACACCCCTACCCTAGGGCATTACCCTACACAAAATGTATCCTCGCCTCACCATACTTCAGGAATCATAGCAAAGCTTCTTATATTAAGAGCATCTCCACCACAGCGCCCCAGTCACCCTAATTGCACTTCAATCGCACATTTGCCTCAGCTTGAAACCCTACATGGACCATCCATGCCATTTTTAATTTTTTAATTTTTTTCTTCTTGCCAAATTTTTATGTGAAAAAATCTGATTTCAACATATACAATGGATCTTTTCATGAAAAATAAATGACCCCAATTTGCCAGATTTTTATAATATGTTCCAACAGGTAGCCAAGAATATAGAACCATTGTACTTTTTCTTACTTTTGTATCTGGTTTCTAGCTAAATTTGGCAAAAGTTTCCTTGGATGATTGTCACTTTGGCTACATCACAAAATTAAAAACGCACACCACCTAGTATAAGAAAGGACCGCCAGGACCCTCACACAAAGCTCACTCTCCCACTACTTTGTTGTACCATAACAGAAATTTGAGACTATCTTGTGCTCACCAACATGCTTTCGTGTAGTGAGCCAAGATTTGTCGCTTGCAAGAGCAAGATAAAATAATACAACAAAGTTTTCACATTTCCCAAGATCCAACAAGAATGGAGTTGTGATCGATAGCATGCTAGGATCAAGTGCACGAACATTATAACCATCATCAACCGTCTTCTAGAGAAATGAAATGGGGTAACAAGCAAACTTGATGTGGCCAAGTTTGTGGTAAATGCATCATTGTACTTGCACTCTCACAATTTAGGAATTTGACATTTCAAAAAACTTTGGAGTATATAATCTCAAGTGCACAAAATATCATAGCTTCATGTCAATATGTTTCAAAGTGATCCTGAAATATGTTCCTTGATGTGTTGATCTTTGAGACGAAATAAAAGTCACACCCATCAAACTAATTGCGCATATTGGACATAGATCTACTAGGTGAATTATTATAAAACCTACTGATTTTTTAAGCAAATTGTAGTTCAAAGAGGCCACATGGATCAAGGGAAGCCAAAGAGGACTAGAAAGGTTCATACTTCAAGGAATCTATAATGTAGGCTTGAGCCGAGGCCACACCATACATTGTAGCTACAACCTTTAAAAAGGTTGTGATCATGGCAGTATGTAATTTTTCAAAATATCAGATGACCAATTGGTGTCTAAAGAGGCAAAAGAATATTTCAAGTTGTGAAGGATGTAAGAACTCCATGCAAGCTTTGTAAATGACTTGTTGCCCAAGATCCAAGCCCTCTCATTTCAAAGCCACCCACCCATATCATGGACATCACAACCACAAGCATAATTCACAACACAATCCTAACAAATGACAGCACCTCAAGAAAACAAAGAGATAATTGACCAAAAATGAACGTTTCTTTCTTTCAAAGATGATTATTGCCTTTAAGAACCCATAAGTGTTTTATCATGTCAATCTTAAAAATATATTGAGTGTCTAGGTTCTCACTTTCTTTGATTCTTTCATAGTAGGCTTCAAATGACAACACACTTCTTGATGTGAACTACTAGTATTACCAAATATATAATAGCCTTGCCCTTTGGGCAAGGTTCCAAATTGAACAAAATCATTGTTTTTTTTCTTGTATGTTTCATATGGTCCCCAATAGTTCATCATTATTTATGTCAAATCTTTCATGTCCATGTAAATGTGTAGGGTAAATAGATAGGTTAGAAAAAGGATGATTATTAAATTATTTTAATATACATAACATGGACATGAAAACACCTATGTTAATTTATATTTTCATATCCATGTAGAGGGGTAAGAGAAAGTAGTGAGGTGTCTAGGCTTGGAAGAGGCAGGTATAAATGACAAACAAATTCCATACAACACATCAATATTTTTATTATATAAATGAAATAAAAAATCTAGGTCTGAATACAATTCATCTGGTATGATCTTGTTATGCATAATCACATTTGAATTGTATGAAAGTTTTTTTATTGGGGCCACATCCCATTGCATACATGAGGTTTTTAATGATTACAAATATAGCTTGCCTCTTGACCTCTTGCATTTTTGAAAACCAAGGTTGTTTTTCACCCTGGTGTTCATGTATTGCCCACATGGAAATGTTCCATAAGAGAATGTGGTTTTTTTCACACAACAAGGTCATGGCTCTTCACACATATGTGAGGTACACTTTTGGTCTCAACCATTACAATGTACAATACATGATGTTTATTGTGATATATATTGCATTAAAATTTGGGCTATGTACTACTATGCATTACTAGTGACAATCAAGTTTTTTTTTCCTTTTATGTTTTCATATGGTTTTCAATTATTTTTCATTATTTATGTCAATATCAAGTTTAATTTGAATTAATATAAATATAATGAACAAGAAAAAAAAATGTTAATATGTCTTTTCATATCCATGTTGATGAGTAAAAAAAAGAAATGAGGTAGTTGTCTCTATAATTGTCTTTGGAAATGTCTAAGGACAACCATACGTTAGGAGTTGTCTTTTGAATTGGCCAAGGACAACCATACAATAGATTCCCAAAAATGACCCATATACTAGTTTCTCATCACTATAATTAAAATTTGACATTAAGTTTGGCACATATTGCATCAAGATATGACTTCCATGGTTATGATTTTTCATATCCAACAACATTCATGTTAATAACAATAAGTTTAACTAAACCAATATACCAACATTTCCTTTTTGCACAGAATAAAAATCATGTGTATAAACAATTTTAAAACTTTGCTCAAACAAATCAATATGTTGGTTTTCCTAAAAACAAAATTTGTTGTTGTACATAAATGATGCAATGATATAATTTCTCCAAACCTTTTAACATTTAAAAATAATAATTAGATGACAACATGGCCATTAACATGCATCCTTCTTCATTATCACACCCTATCTAAATCACAAAAATGTTTGCAAAAAACTTCACAATTTTCATCCTCATGTGATGTAGGATTTGTTCTAATCATCAACTCCAATGTTCCATATCCATGCCATTGTAAGATTTATTGAGTGTTCAAAAGTTTAAATTACAAGTCATAAGGTCAAACATTTGGTCACTTTTTCTATCATGAAATTGAGCCTTCAAATAATACTTTGTAACCATGGAAGGTTATAGACATTGTGATATGGAAATGTTTTAACAACATTTGCACCTCCTTTTAGCAAGTTCCTAAAAGAAACATGAGACATAAAATGGATTCTAGATGTTAGTTGTATTGTTCTTGAAGCTTTTCAACGACTTAATATGAACACAACCACTAGTACAAATCATGCTCATTACATTGGGGTTATTGTAAATAGTGAAAGCTTAATCATTTTTTAACACTAAAAATTTTGCGCTCCTATTAAAACAAAGCAATTATTTATGCTAGAAATTTGATTAAGCCCAAAATGATTGAGATGATTGAAATGTTAGCTAACCAATTGATATTTTTCAAGAAATTAAATTATATTGTGTTATATAAATAGTTAATTTAACTTATTATTATCATAATTTTTGGTCAAATTGTCATAATTCCTTGTTAGACCCATGGCTCCCACACCCCCCCCCCTGAGCACAAACAAGTGCATATATATATTGATCAAATTATCAATGAATTGATGACAATTTATCAAACTAA
>Ga0116230_10004212_pt1 | contig 14088 bp, 14 predicted proteins | sample S1TSphfallax_3_FD_88678 | JGI IMG/M metagenome (GOLD analysis project Ga0116230, IMG submission 88678) | Host-associated microbial communities from peat moss isolated from Minnesota, USA - S1T2_Fd - Sphagnum fallax MG | ecosystem: Host-associated > Plants > Peat moss > Unclassified | place...
AGCGCAGCGAAGCAACCCAGGACCGAACCTTAACGCTTCCGAGACGGCGACGGGTTAACCCCTGGCCCAGACTCGCAAAAGTTTTTGGGGCGTCTTTTTTCAAAAAGGCGCATTCTTCCTCATGACTTCTCATCGTCTCCCTGCCGGCGGGCTGATCGACCGCACGCGCCCGCTTAACTTCACCTTTGACGGCAAGCCCTATCAGGGTTTTGCCGGCGACACGCTGGCCTCCGCGCTGCTCGCCAATGGCGTCAAACTGGTTGGCCGCAGCTTCAAATATCACCGGCCGCGCGGCATTCTGTCCGCCGGGTCCGAGGAGCCGAACGCGCTGGTGGAATTGCGCGCGGGCGCCCGGCGGGAGCCCAACACGCGGGCGACAGTGGCGGAACTGTATGACGGCCTGGTGGCGGTCAGCCAGAATTGCTTTCCGTCATTGAAATATGATTTGCTGTCGGTGAATTCTCTTGCCGCGCCGCTGCTGACGGCGGGGTTCTACTACAAGACATTCATGTGGCCGGCTTCGTTCTGGGAAAAATTGTACGAGCCGCTGATCCGCCGCGCCGCCGGGCTCGGCCGCAATGCGGGTCTCGCCGATCCGGATGTTTATGAACACGCCAATGCGTTTTGTGACGTGCTGGTGATCGGCGGCGGGCAAGCCGGCATAGCGGCGGCGCGGGCGGCGGCGCAAGACGGCCAGCGCGTGATCCTCTGCGATGAGGGGTTTGGCGTTGCGGAAGTCTCCGAGACTGTGCGTGTGTTCAATCGCACCACCGTGTTCGGCGTTTATGATGGTGGCACCTATGGCGCGGTGGAGCGCGTCGCGGACCATCTGGCCGAGCCGGGCGCGCTCCCGCGGCAACGGCTTTGGAAGATCGTCGCGAAACGCAGCGTGCTGGCGTCCGGCGCGATCGAGCGGCCGCTGGTGTTCGGCAATAATGATCTGCCGGGGGTGATGCTGGCCGGCGCGGTGCGGACCTATATCGCGCGCTATGCCGTCGCGCCTGGCAAACGCGCTGTCATTTTCAGCAATCATGACGACAGCATCGGCACGGTGGCGGCGCTTCAGGGCGCCGGCGTCGCGATCGCCGCGATCGTCGATCCGCGCCTGCGCAACGCGGCGGCGCTGCGCGAACTGGCGGGCGAGGCCGGCGTGCCGGTGTTCGGTGGGGCGGTCATCCGCCGGGCAGTGGGACGCAACGCGGTCACCGGCGTGGAAATTTGCGCGCGCGACGGCGGCATCGTGAAACTCGAGTGCGACCTGGTGGCGATGTCCGGCGGCTGGAATCCGGCCATGCATCTGACCTCGCATCTGGACGGCAAGCCGGTCTGGAATGACGCCATCGCCGCCTTCGTGCCGGGCACACTGCCGCCCGGGATGAGCGTGGTGGGCGCCGCGGCGGGAGAGGATATCAACAAAAATATCCAGCCGCTTTGGCATGTGGAAAAATCCGTCGGCAAGGCCTTCGTGGATTTTCAGAACGACGTGACCGTGACGGACATTGCGCTAGCCAAGCAGGAGGGCTTTGCCGCCGTCGAGCATCTGAAGCGCTACACCACGCTCGGCATGGCGACCGACCAGGGCAAAACCGCCAATGTCAACGGTCTGGCGCTGATGGCGGAACTGACCGGGCGTACGGTCGAACAAACGGGTACCACGCGGTTCCGCCCGCCTTACACGCCGGTCGCGATCGGCGCGCTCGCAGGGGCGCATCGGGCCAAGCATTTCAAGCCGACGCGCTTTACCCCGACGCATCAATTCGCCTCGGCGCAGGGCGCGGTGTTCACGGAAACCGGGTTATGGCTGCGCGCGCAATATTTTCCAAAGCCTGGCGAGGACTGGCTGGCCGCCACCACGCGCGAGGTGAACGCGGTGCGCAATGGCGTGGGATTCTGCGATGTCACCACGTTAGGGAAAATCGACATCCAGGGGCCGGACGCGGCGGCGTTTCTGGAATTCGTGTACGCCAATTCCTGGCGCAACTTAGCCGTGGGCCGGGCGCGCTACGGCCTGATGCTGCGCGAAGACGGTTTCGTGATGGATGACGGCACCACCGCGCGGCTGGGGGAACGGCATTTTCTGATGACCACCACCACCGCGAACGCGGCTAAGGTCATGCAGCATCTGGAATTCTGCCATCAATGGCTGCGGCCGGCGCTGGACATCGCGATGATATCCGTGACCGATCAATGGGCGCAGATCGCGGTCGCCGGCCCAGACTCACGCGAGACGCTGCGCGGAATCGTCGATCCGGATTATGACATTTCCAACGAGGCGTTTGCCTACATGGCCGCCGGCCCGGTGACTATATGCGGCGGCGTGCCCGCGCGGCTGTTCCGGCTGTCGTTTTCCGGAGAATTGGCCTATGAGCTCGCGGTGCCGGCGCGCTACGGCAACGCGCTGGCGGAACAACTCGCCGCCGCCGGCGCGGTGCCGTACGGGACGGAGGCGCTGGGGGTGATGCGGATTGAAAAGGGCCATCCCGCCGGCAACGAGCTGAACGGCCAAACCACCGCGCATGATCTGGGCCTGGCGAAACTGCTCTCGAAGAAGAAGGATTTCATCGGCCGCGCACTTGCCTCCCGCCCGGTGTTGACCGACCCGGCGCGGCCGACACTGATCGGTCTGCGGCCGGTAACCAAAACGGAGCGGCTACGCGCCGGCGCGCATCTTCTGCCCCAAAATGCGGACGCGACGGCCGCGAACGATCAGGGATATGTGACGTCCGTGGCGTTTTCGCCGACGCTCGGACATTGGATCGGGCTTGGGCTGCTGGCCAACGGCCCGGCGCGGTTGGGTAAGACCATTCGCATCTACGATCCCATCCGCAATGGCGATACGCTCGCTGAGGTGGTCTCGCCGGTGTTTTATGATCCGGAAGGTGCGCGTCTCCATGCTTGACGCGCAATTTCCACAAATCCCGACCAACGCGTTCGTTGACCTGGCGCCGCCGTCCCGAATCGTCGGCATCGCAGCCTTCACCGGCACGTCGGAAGCTCTGATGGCCGCACTTGGCGTGGCGTTGCCGCTGACACCGCGCCAGATGATTGCCGGAGGCACGAAAATTTTGTGGGCTGGCGCAAATATGTGGCTCGTGGTCGGCGATGATGCCGAAATCGCCGCCCGCATCGAGACGGCGGCAGACCAAAATTTGGCGGCGGTGACGGAGCAAACTGACGGCCGGACGATTCTGCGCGTCTCCGGTCCGCACGCCTCGGAAATCCTGGCGAAACTGGTGCCCATGGACCTCGATCCATCAGTGTTTGGTCCGGACGCCACGGCGCTAACCCTGGCCGGGCATATCAACGTGCAGATCTGGCGCGAGGACCGGGATTTCCTGCTGTCCTGTTTTCGCAGCTTTGCGGACTCCCTGGCCCATGCTTTGGTCGAAGCCAGCCGCGAATTTGTTTGAAGGCAAAAATGTCCGCCACGACCCGCTTTGTTCTCACTTTGTCCTGCATCAACCGCCCCGGCATCGTGGCGGCGGTCGCCACCTGCCTGTTCGCCGCCGGCGGTGACATCCGCGAGGCCCAGCAATTCGACGATCCCGAGACGGGGAAATTTTTCGCGCGCATCGCCTTCGATCTGCTCGACCAGAACACCGTCGAGGCGTTGCGCTTCGAACTATCCGGCATCGCGGCGCGGTTCGGCATGGCCTGGCGGCTGAACGACCATGGCGCGCCGCGCCGGGTGCTGCTGCTGGTCTCGAAATTCGACCATTGCCTGGTCGATCTACTGTATCGCTGGCGGATCGGCGAGCTGGCGATGACGCCGGTCGCGATCGTCTCCAATCACGGCGCGGAACATTTCGTGGAAGGCGAGTTCGGCAAAATCCCGTTCCACCATTTTCCTGTCACCAAGGAGACCAAGGCGGCGCAGGAGCAGAAAATCTGGGCGCTGGTGCAAGAGACGGGCGCGGAGCTGGTGGTGCTGGCGCGCTACATGCAGGTGCTGTCAGACGATCTGGCGGGCAAGCTCGCAGGCTCTTGCATCAACATCCATCACAGCTTCCTGCCCGGCTTCAAGGGTGCGAAGCCGTATCACCAGGCGCATGGGCGCGGCGTGAAGCTGATCGGCGCCACCGCGCATTACGTCACCGCGGCCTTGGATGAAGGGCCGATCATCGAGCAGGATGTGGAGCGGATCACCCATGCGGACACGCCGGAGGATCTGGTGCGCAAGGGCCGCGATATCGAGCGCCGCGTGCTGGCCCGCGCGGTGCGCTATCATCTGGAGGATCGCGTGATTCTGAACGGCGGCAAGACCGTGGTGTTCACCAATTGATGGCGGATACCGCGATCATCGACGGCAAGGCGTTCGCCGCGCGGCTGACGGCGCAAATCGCGGCGGAGGTGGCGGGGCTGAAAGCGGACGGGCTGACGCCGGGCCTCGCGGTGGTGCTGGTGGGGGATGATGCTGCGAGCGCCGTGTATGTCCGCAACAAGGGCCGCACCACCGAGCAGGCGGGGATGAAGTCGTTCACCCATCGGCTCCCGGCGGAGACGACGCAGGAAGAGCTTGCATCGCTGATCGCGACGCTGAACGCGGACCCGGCGGTGCACGGCATTCTGGTGCAATTGCCGCTGCCGAAGCATCTTGATTCGGACGCGATCATCGCGGGGATTGATCCGGACAAGGACGTGGACGGTCTGCATGTCGTCAATGCCGGAAGGCTTGCCGCCGGGCTGCCGGGGCTGGTGCCCTGCACGCCGCTGGGCTGCCTGCTGTTGCTGCAAGACGCGCTGCCGTCGCTGGAAGGGCTGCACGCGGTCGTGGTCGGCCGCTCCAATCTGGTGGGCAAGCCGATCGCGCAATTGCTGTTGCAGCAAAACTGCACCGTGACGATCGCGCATTCGCGCACGCGCGATCTCGCGGCTGTCTGCCGGAGCGCGGATATTTTGGTCGCCGCCGTCGGCCGGCCGGGCATGATCCGTGGCGACTGGATCAAGCCGGGCGCGGCCGTCATCGATGTCGGCATCAACCGGGTGGAGTCGCCGGCGGGAAAATCCGCCTTGGTGGGCGATGTGGCGTTCGCGGAGGCGCTGGGTGTCGCGGCGCATATCACGCCGGTGCCGGGCGGCGTGGGGCCGATGACCATCGCCTGCCTGCTGCGCAACACGGTGACCGCCGCGCGCCGGATTCATGGCATCAGCAGCTAACGCCCCGTCAAGCCGCGTCTACTGTATCCACTGCCACGCGGTCAGCGACAATGCGTGCCACGACATCGTCTGTCCCGGCTGCGGCAGGTTGCTGCACGTCAGGTCCAGTTATTCGCGCCGCCTGGATGCGGTCATGGGCGTCGCCGAGCACGCGGAGCCGGACAATAGCGGTGACCTGCCGTTCCGCGGTGATTTCACCTTTCGTAATTCCCAAGCCGCGATCAATCGATTTCCGTTTCCCTTCACGTCCGATAGTTTCATGTATGCGGTGAATCTGCGGCCGCACTTGCGCGGCGAACCGGGCAGCGTGTTCGCCGCCGCCTTTGATCTGGATGAGCACTATGAAGACGAATGCGCGGACCGTGCGCTGACGCTGGCGGCCGATCCATGGCGCTGCCAGGTTTTGCCGCATCTGGCGCAGGCGGAATGGGACACGCTGGCGCTGCTGATGGAAAGTTTCGCGGCTGATTATCCGGCCTGGTTCTCGCTGGCCAAAAGCGGCGATGCCTGGCACTGGATCAACCGCAAACTCGGCCTCGAACAGCGTTTCACGTTTGGCGATCCGGCCAGTTTGCCCTGCCCGCCGTTCGAATACATCACCCGTCAGGCCCAGGGCGATTTTACGCTACAGGACCAGCGGGACGGCACGCTGTATCTGGATGGCGGCATGGTCACCGCGGCGGCGGACTGGTCGTTGAACTTCAACCTCGGCATGTCGTTCCAGGAATGGCATGCGCCGGTGCCTGTCGCCGGCGCGCTTGGCGTGTTCGACCGGGCGGAGCGGTTCCTGCTCCGGCTCAAAGAGGGTGCGCCGTCACGGCGGCTGAACTGGTCGCTCACCGTCAACCCGCGGCTGGACACGGGGACCGAGGCCGCGCCCTTCGTGGCGGCGGACAAGGCCAGCCTGACGGCGCAGAATATCGGTGAAAAACTTTGCCTGCGCGTGGAGTTGCAGACGCTGACGCGATTGGCCCCGTCCGGCGCCATCCTGTTCGGGATTCGCGTCTACCTCATTCGTATGCGGGAGCTGACGGCCAGGCCGGAATGGGCACGGCGCCTGCACCGCGTGCTGCGCGGCCTGCATCCGGAGATTCTACATTATAAGGGCCTGGCCGGCTATCACGGTCCTCTGCTGGATTATCTCGCCGCTTTCGACCGGGATTCCCTGTAATCCAATGGCAACAGCATTGGATTTTTTTCGCGGTGGCGCATAATGGAAGAAGTCCCAGGAGTTTGCACTATGCCCGCCCGTGCACAAGCCGCGCCCAAAATGGCCAGAGTGATCAAGGCGCCGCTGCCGGAAGCATTGGAGGAGGCGGGGATGGACGTGTACGCCACCGGCTCCAACGCCGCCGCCGTCTCGGACATGACACTGGAACAGGCGATCGGCGTGCAGGTGCGGCTGCTGCGCCGGCGGGTCGGGATCACGGTTTCCGAGCTTGCGGCGGCGGCGGGATTGTCCGGCGGCATGTTGTCGAAAATCGAAAACGGACAGATTTCGCCCTCGCTGGCCAGCCTGCAGGCGCTGGCGGCCGCGCTGAACGTGCCGCTGACCAATTTTTTCTCGACCTTCGAGGAAAAGCGGGATTGTTCCTATGTGAAATCCGGAACGGGGGTGATCATCGAGCGGCGGGGCAGCAAGGCCGGGCACCAATATAGCCTGCTCGGCCATGCCTTGGGCGGCGCGGTGGTGGTCGAGCCGTATCTGATCACGTTGCACAAGGATGCGGCACCCTATCCGGCGTTTCAGCACGAGGGTGCGGAATTTATTTATATGCTGACTGGCGAGGTGGTGTACCGGCACGGCGACCAATCCTACCATCTGACGCCCGGTGACGCGCTGCTGTTCGATTCCGCGGCGCCGCACGGGCCGGAAAAGCTGATCACCAAGCCGATGACGTATCTTTCCATCATCACCTATCCGCGCGAGCCAACCTAGCCTTGTTTCCCACCAAGAATTGATTCTTCCTGACGGTTGACCCTGCGCGTCCTGGCGGGTAACATTAGCCCTTAAATCTCGCGGATCGGAAAAATGTGCGGCATTGCGGGTTTGTTTCTGAAAAACCGGGCATTGGAGCCAGAGCTGGGCGCGATGACCGCCATCATGCTGAATGTGCTGACCGGTCGCGGGCCGGATTCCGCCGGCTTCGCCGTCTATGGCGACAGTATTCCGGATACGGTGAAACTGACGCTGCGGGCCGATCGGAAATTTGATTTCGGGGCTTGCGCCGGCGCGCTCGGCGTGACGGTGACAATCCGGGATGACCACGCGGTGCTGAGTGTGCCGATCACGCGCGCGACCGAGATTCGTGCGGCGCTGGGCCGAGATTTTCCCGAAGTGACGGCCGTCGCGGTCGGGACGCGAATGGAATTGTTCAAGGGTGTCGGCCTGCCGGCGGATGTGGCATCCCGCTTCGGTCTGGCAACGATGTCCGGCAGCCACGCGATCGGCCATACCAGGATGGCGACGGAATCCGCGGTGACGATCGCCGGCGCGCATCCGTTTTCCACCGGCCCGGACCAGTGCCTGGTGCATAACGGGTCATTGTCAAACCATAATGACATGCGCCGCCGGCTGATCCGCGAGGATATGACGTTCCAGACCCAGAATGACAGCGAGGTCGCGGCCGGCTTCCTGTCCTGGCGTTTGCGCGAAGGGGCCAGGCTGGATGAGGCGCTGCGTGACGCGCTGGACGCGCTGGATGGGTTTTACACCTTTGTCGTCGGCACCGAAACCGGCTTTGGCGTGTTGCGGGACCCGGTGGCTTGCAAGCCGGCGGTGATGGCGGAGACGGAAGACTATGTCGCGTTCGGCTCCGAATACCGCGCCCTGGCGGACCTGCCTGGCATAGGGAACGCGCATCTGTTCGAGCCGGAGCCGGGCCGAGTGTATTTCTGGGAACGTCCGGTGGAGTCCATCCATTGAACAGCATCCGTAAGACCGATGCAGCCGAGGCGGTGGTGTTCGACCTCGCCGCCGAAAAACTTCGCCAGCTGAACGCGGCCTTGCAGGCGCTGGGGCCCGGCAGCAACACGACCGCCTGGCGCATCCTGAACCCGCGCGGCGAGCACGCCATCGCCGTGGGCGTCACCGCGCCTGTTTCGGTTCGCATAGATGGTCCGGTCGGCTATTACTGCGGCGGCATGAATGACGGCGCGGCGATTACCATCAACGGCAATGCCGGGCCGGGTGTCGCGGAAAACATGATGTCAGGTAGCGTGCATGTGCGGGGCGATGCCAGCCAGGCCGCGGGTGCGACCGCGCATGGCGGGCTGCTGGTGATTGACGGCAACGCCGCCGCGCGCTGTGGGATTTCCATGAAAGGGGTCGACATCGTGGTGAAAGGCGGGGTCGGCCATATGAGCGGCTTCATGGCGCAATCCGGCAATCTGGTGATCTGCGGTGACGCCGGCGAGGCGCTGGGCGACAGCCTGTACGAGGCGAAAATTTTTCTGCGCGGCACGGTTGCGAGCCTGGGCGCCGATTGCGAGGAAAAGCCGATGACCCCGGCGGACCGCGCGCTGCTGGAAACGCTGCTGCTGCGGGCGGATTGCGATGTTGATCCTGCCGGCTTCCGTCTCTACGGTTCGGCGCGCAAGCTGTATCACTTTCATGTCGACAATGCGGGCGCCTATTGATGAATGACATCCCCGGCGGGGCCATCCCGCGCACCCCGCCACGCCGCTCCGCAACCTTCGACGAATTTTCCATCGCGGAGATCCAGCGCGCCGCCGCAACCGGGATTTATGACATCCGCGGCGGCGGCACCAAGCGCAAGCTGCCGCATTTTGATGATCTGCTGTTTCTCGGCGCCTCGGTCTCGCGCTATCCGCTGGAAGGCTATCGCGAGCGCTGCGGCACGGATGTGACGCTCGGCACCCGTTTTGCTTCCAAACCGATCAATTTGAAAATTCCCATCACCATCGCCGGCATGTCGTTCGGCGCGCTGTCCGGCAATGCGAAAGAGGCGCTGGGGCGCGGAGCCACCATTGCCGGCACCTCCACCACCACCGGCGATGGCGGCATGACAGATGAGGAGCGCGGCCATTCCGCGACGCTGATCTATCAATACCTGCCCTCCCGCTACGGGATGAATCTGCGCGATCTGCGCCGCGCCGACGCGATCGAGGTGGTGATCGGCCAGGGTGCCAAGCCGGGCGGCGGCGGCATGCTGCTGGGCCAGAAGATCTCGCCGCGGGTGGCCGCCATGCGCAATCTGCCGGAGGGGATCGATCAGCGCTCCGCCTGCCGTCATCCGGACTGGACGGGCCCAGATGACCTCGAAATCAAAATTCTCGAACTGCGCGAGCTGACCAATTGGGAGAAGCCGATTTTCGTGAAGGTCGGCGCCAGCCGGCCCTATTATGACATCGCGCTGGCGGTGAAATCCGGCGCGGACGTGGTGGTGCTGGACGGCATGCAAGGCGGCACCGCGGCGACGCAAGACGTGTTCATCGAGCATGTCGGTCTGCCGATCCTGGCCGCCATCCGTCCCGCCGTGCAGTCCTTGCAAGATCTTGGCTTGCACCGGAAGGTGCAGTTGATCGTCTCCGGCGGCATTCGCAACGGCGCGGACGTCGCGAAGGCGCTGGCACTCGGCGCGGACGCGGTGTCGATCGGCACCGCGGCCTTGATCGCGCTCGGTGATAACGCACCGGAATGGGAGGATGAGTACCGCAAGCTTGGCACCACCGCTGGCGCCTATGACGACTGGCATGAGGGCCGGGACCCGGCCGGCATCACCACGCAGGATCCGGCGCTGGCGCAGCGGCTGGACCCGGTCAAAGGCGGCCGGCGTCTGGCGAACTATCTGTCGGTGTTGACATTGGAGGCGCAGGCGATCGCGCGCGCCTGTGGCAAGAGCCATTTGCACAATCTGGAGCCGGAGGACCTGGTGGCGCTGACCATCGAGGCGGCGGCGATGGCGCGGGTGCCGCTCGCCGGCACCGAATGGATACCGGGCGTGGAAAAGTTATAACGAGGTAAGAATGACGATTGATCTGGCGAAGCAGGCGAGCGACCGCGGTATCAAATATTTTTTCATTTCGTTTACAGACCTTTTTGGCAGCCAGCGCGCCAAGCTGGTCCCCGCCGCCGCGATCGCCGGCATGCAGAAGAACGGCGCCGGGTTCGCGGGCTTCGCGACCTGGCTGGACATGTCACCAGCGGATTCAGATATGTTCGCGGTGCCGGACGCGTCCACGCTGATCCAGCTGCCTTGGAAGCCGGAGGCTGCCTGGCTGGCTGCCGATTTGTTCATGGACGGCAAGCCGGTGGCGCAGGCGCCGCGCGGTACGCTGAAGCGCGTGATGGACGCCGCCGGCTACGAAATGAAATCCGGTGTGGAATGCGAATTCTTCTTGATCAATCCGGACGGCACCGCGATTTCCGACCCCGCCGATATCGCGACCAAACCGTGCTATGATCAGTCCGCGCTGCTGCGTCGCTATGCAGTGATCACCGAAATCTGCGATGCCATGCTCGAACTGGGCTGGGAGCCCTATCAGAACGACCATGAGGACGCCAATGGCCAGTTCGAGATGAACTGGAGTTTTGACAACGCGCTTATCACCGCCGACCGGCACGTATTCTTCAAGTTCATGGTGAAATCGATCGCGGAAAAGCATGGCCTGCGCGCCACCTTCATGCCGAAGCCGTTTCTGGGGCTGACCGGCTCCGGCTGCCACGCACATGTGTCACTCTGGCAGGCCGGCAAAAACCTGTTCGAGGATGAAGCGGGCGAACTCGGCGTCGCCGCGCTCGGCTACCATTTCATCGGCGGCCTGATCGAACACGCCGACGCGCTCTGCGCGCTGACCAACCCGACCGTGAATTCCTACAAGCGCATCAACGCGCCGCGCACCACCTCCGGCGCCACCTGGGCGCCGAATACCGTGACCTATACCGGCAATAACCGCACCCATATGATCCGCATCCCCGAGCCCGGCCGGTTCGAATTGCGCCTGGCGGATGGCGCCACCAATCCATATCTGCTGCAGGCCGGCATTCTGGCCGCCGGGTTGGACGGGATTGCGAATAAACGCGATCCAGGCCCGCGGCTGGATATCAACATGTATACCGATGGTCACAGCGTGAAAGATGCAAAGCGGCTGCCGCTGAACCTGCTGGACGCGCTGCGCGCATTCGAGGCCTCGTCCGCTCTGACCGCCGCGCTGGGCAAATCCTTCGTGGAATCTTACGCCAAATTAAAATATGCCGAATGGCGTGAATATACCGCGCAACTCACGGACTGGGAACGGCAGGCGACCCTTGATTGTTAGACTTTGCGATGATGGCGTGCCGCGGCACGCTCATTGATGCATTTTTCTGATGGCTGTCCTGTCCGGCAGCCCGGATGCAATGCTGATCGTGTGAACCACCTTTCGATCCGACGCGGTTGATCCCGCGCTCTTTTTGAAAGGACATCATCATGTCGAATAAATCCGGTTTTCTGAAATCTGGTCTTCTGGCCTTGGCTTTGGCGGGGGTTCTGCCCGTGGCGGCGCAGGCGGCGCAGTTTTCCAATGACACCGGCTATCAGTCGCAGGCCTCGCAGGGTCGCGCCAGCAATCCGGTGAGCCAGACGGGCACGCAGGCGCCGGCGCAGCTGCAGAATTAATTAACCGCATGGTGGCATTGCCACCATCATGACAAACCCTGGATCGGCAAGCCGCCGATCCAGGGTCTTTGATTCGCGCCGATCGTGCTAGAAATGGTAATGCAGATCGCACATATGAAGGGTTAGAAAGGCCACCGCCGCGCCTAGCGCGATTTCCGTTCGCATTGGCTCACGGAAAATGCTCTTTCTTCAACCATACAACAGCAGGAGCGATCCATGAGCGCTGATCTCAAATCCCACTCATCGCTGCCGACCGTTGCCTTCGGCAAGACGGATATGCATATCACGCGGGTCGGGTTCGGCTCCTGGGCGGTCGGCGGCGATTGGGCAGTCGGCTGGGGCAGCCAGGATGACGAGGATTCCGTCACCGCGATCCGCCACGCCGTATCGCGCGGAGTCAACTGGATTGACACCGCGGCGATCTACGGTTTGGGCCACTCGGAGGAGGTGGTGGCGGCGGCGTTGCGCGGCATTCCGAACAGCGAACGCCCCTATATCTTTACCAAATGCGGCCTGATCGGCGATCCGGCCCATCCCAATGAGATGCCGAAAAATACCGGCAAGCCCGCAAGCATTCGCCGCGAGCTCGAAGCCTCGCTGAAGCGGCTGAACGTGGAGCGGATAGACCTTTACCAGATGCATTGGCCGGCCACGGACGGCACGCCGCTCGCGGAATACTGGCAAACCTTGCTGGACCTGAAGGCGGAAGGGAAGGTCCGCGCCGTCGGCCTGTCCAACCACAGCGTCGCGCAGCTGCAAGAAGCCGAACAGCTCGGCCATGTTGACACGTTGCAGCCGCCATTCTCGGCGATCAAGCGGGAGGTGGGCGACAAGGAGCTGCCATGGTGCCATGCGCACGAGACCGGCGTGATCGTCTACAGCCCGATGCAGGCCGGCCTGCTGACCGGCGCGTTCAGCAAGGAACGGGTGGAACGGCTGGAGAAAAACGACTGGCGGACACGCAATGCCGAGTTCACCACGAACCTGGATAGGAACCTGCAGGTGGCGGCGGCGATCGAAAACGTCGCGAAACGGCATGGGGTGAGCACGGCCGCCGCGGCGGTGGCATGGACCCTGGCCTGGCCCGGCGTGACGGCGGCGATCGTCGGCGCCCGTAGCCCAAAACAGGTGGATGGTTGGCTGGCCGCCGCCTCTCTGGAACTGACCCATGACGACATGGCCGAAATCGGCCAGGTGATCGAAGCCAGCGCCGCCGGGACCGGGCCTTCCAGACCCGCCGCGTAACGAGCTTGATGCTGGGCGCCAAATCGTCTATTCCGCCCGGAAACGGAGGATAGTCATGGCGCTCAGCTTCGAGGACGGCGAAATTCTGGACCTGGCGCGCGAGCTTGCCACCTTGTCGGGGGAAACCCTGATCTTCGCGATCCGCACCGCGCTGGAACAGCGCCTGGGCCGGGAGCGCCTGCTGCGCAACGCCGACCGCAATTTCGCCGACCGGCTGGAGCATCTGAGTGACCATCCGGCCGAACCGACGCCCGAATACGTCTGACTTTCGGGTAAAGCGCGATTGCTTTCGGTTGGCTCACCCGAGCGTACCTAAAGCCTGAATTCCCCTCGGAAACAGAGCCGGAGCATGGTAGCAAGGAAAGCGATCATGCTTTAGCGAGATGCGCCCGGCACCCAAAGCACATCATTCGCGCCTCTGCCGTTAACGTAGCGCGACATCACGAACAGCAGGTCGGACAGGCGGTTCAAGTAAATGAGCACCAGCCGATTCACCGCCTCGTCCGGGGCGGAAATCAGCGCCACCACCAGCCGCTCGGCGCGGCGCACCACCGTGCGCGCCTGGTGCAGAAACGCCGCGGCGGGCGTGCCCCCCGGAAGAACGAAGGAGTTCAGCGGCGATAGCTCGGCGTTCATCCGGTCGATCTGCCCCTCCAGCCAATCCACCTGCGCCTGCGTCACCCGCAACGGCGGATAGTCCGGGTTTTCGGTGATCGGCACGCAGAGATCCGCGCCGATATCGAACAAATCATTCTGGATGCGCGCCAGCACCAGGTCATCCGCCCCGGTCACATGCAGGCGGACGATGCCCAACACCGCATTGGCCTCATCCACGTCGCCATAGGCCGCCACCCGCGCGGAGGATTTCGGCACGCGCGTGCCATCGCCCAGGGAGGTTTCCCCGGCATCCCCGCCGCGCGTATAAATCTTATCCAGCTTGACCATGGCCGGTCAGTTATACTGCCCGTCATGCGACTGATAGGGCTCGGCTTGCGGCGGCGCCTCGCCATGGCTTTCGCCACTGTTCCAATTCAGCTCCACCGGCGGCATCACCGGCTCCGGCGGC
>Ga0116230_10004214_pt1 | contig 14085 bp, 14 predicted proteins | sample S1TSphfallax_3_FD_88678 | JGI IMG/M metagenome (GOLD analysis project Ga0116230, IMG submission 88678) | Host-associated microbial communities from peat moss isolated from Minnesota, USA - S1T2_Fd - Sphagnum fallax MG | ecosystem: Host-associated > Plants > Peat moss > Unclassified | place...
GGGGGTTCATGATATATTGACTTTTGCCATTTGCGATTTGATTAACAACCCAAACATATGATTATTGATTTGTTTGAAGCCATAGAAACAATTGGTCAAGCCTTGGTCAACAATCTAAAAATATTGTTTAATCAACATGGGTTTTAAGAAAATATATATTCCTTATGTCAATGAAGGGTTAAATTTTAAAATACCATGAAAATTGCCCCAAATTTTATTGTGAAAATTTGAAAATTTAAATTTAGATGAAACTTTATAAGTTACTTGTTTTGGTTATGATTTTTTAAAAGCATGTTACTACATGTTACAACTAATCAAGTTTGCAAAATTAAATTTGTAAAAATGGGTAACTTGGCATAAAACATTTAGGAAAGGCAAATGGGAATGGAATAAGGCTTGTGAAAATTCCAATTTTTTCCTTAGAAAATTAAATGTTCTAGTGAAGATAAGGTAGATTTTTAAATTTTTACTACTTGAATTCTTTTAATTTGAGTTTTCTTTGAATGCAAATATAGTTGAAAATTTTACTAACATTACATCTATAATTTTGGTTACAAGTTTGTTAGCAAAATCATTATGTTCCAAGAATTTTTACAATTCAAGGACATTTTTATTATCTTTTACTATAACTAAATAAATTACTATGAAATCTAATGGGAGAATGCCACCTTTTTTTTATTTGGCACGTTTTTAAAAATAATTGTGGATTTTTTTTTTCTTGTTATGAATGTTTGTGTCTTGAACCAATCTAGTAGCCATTGGTCACTTTTTGATGCATTGCAATACACCATTACCATGTGCTTATAATGCAAGGTTGAATAAGTTATAAACCCACTATCGGGTTGCTTTTGAGTTGGCTTTGTTTACTTCCAACATCAAAAGGGAAGTTTGTGATGTTTGGAATTTAAAAAAAAAAAAAAAATGATCCAAAGAAAGAAAATTAAAACATGTTATCTTTGATGTTAGACTAGGTTTAAAAACCTTTGTCTTAATATCTTCTTTCATTGATTGTGAAATAGGTGTGAATATTGTTGAGGAATATGATAGGCAATCCGTAGATCCTATGCTTTTGAAATGTTATCATCATTACATTTAATGGAAAAATTTTAAATTGAATGTGTAAAGCAAGCAATTGATGAAAATTCCAATATGATATTTTTGAACAAATTGTTAGCATATGACTTGGTAAAAGAACTTGTCATTAAAAAAAATTTTGATTTTCAAATCTTGCCAAATGGATCCCAAGGAATTCAAGTGCCATTTCAGTCATGGGGAAAACACAAAACCATGTTTCTTACTATTGGTTTTTGCCTCAATAAACCTCAATTATCATAGGATCACAAGTTAAAATTGAAAGGATTTTTAATGGGCGTATTTACAAAATTAAGGAGATGTTGTTTACAATTAGAAAATCTAAAAAAATTGTTGTGAGTAAAAATTGACCAAGTGACTTAAAAGTTGATTGCAAACCACCTTCCTATTTGGTGGAGTTAATTGAAAAGGATATAGATTCAAAGGAGGAGTTATTAAAAGAGTTCAAAGATTCATTTCAACATGATGAAGTTATGTACATATAAAATGTTGGAAAAAAAATTCTACTATTTGCTATTTTTACCTTTAATTGGATTTTTAAAAAGTGAATTTAAAATAAAATTTTCATTTCAAAAAAATTAGAACTTTTGATAATCAATATGTGAAAACTACCATTAAAACTAAGCTCATAAGAAATGGGTGAAAACTAATATTTTGAAAACTAGGCAAAATTATGTTTTCCAAAATTTTGAAACCATGCTTAGGTTTCTCTACCATGAAAATAAATAATTAAAGAAACATGGAAAGTCTTACATTTTCTTTTTAAACTCAAACTAGATGATATTAGAAAAAAACCAAGGAATTGCCCAACATAGTTGAAACATAAGACTTACATTGTTAGTCATAGCAAATTCTTGTGCAAGTAAATTCTTAGAATTTGTTAAATATAAGAGATCATTTGAAACAAGAACAAAATCATCAATGTAAAGTCTAATGACTATAAATTGTGATGATAATTGCTTTAAATACACATTATAATCCAATAGACATTTGGTATATCATGTTTTTAGCAAATGGTTGTTAAACCTTTTGTACCAAACTCAAGGTGTTTGCTTTAATCCAAAAATGGTTTTTAATAATTTGCAACAATGGGTTTGGATTTAATAAACAATGTGCAAGAAACTTGGGTCTATTGTTAGATCTTTTGAAAATCTTTCGGTAACATGACTTTTTGATGATGAAAACATTGGTGTGTGAAGGGAGATAGGTGAACTAGGTTGTTCTATCAATAATGGTAGTGTTTGATATTGAACAATTTGGTTCAAGTTTGGAATTTGTTGTTGATGCACTTGAGTAGTTTCATGCACATCATGCACATCATGCACATCACTTTCCTATGCATAGATTGTGGTGAAGCTCTAGGTGGAGTTGATAAGCTTTCCATGCTTGCTCCCCCTCTAGGTGAGAAAATAAAATCTTCATAAAATGTAACACTTCAATTTACAATTTTTTTGGGTACTTCTATTGTACAATCGATACCCTTTCACCCTTTCAACTTGTCCATAACCAATGAAGATGCATTTATTAGATTTTGGATCCAACTTTTTTCAAAGCTCTTTATGCACATATTCATATGTAGGGTAGCCAAAAATTTGAAGATGTTGAATATTTGGTTTTGAACCTATCTATGTTTGATAAGGAGCTCTTTCATCCATGGTTGAAATGAATGAAACATTTTGTAACTAACATGTAGTTGCAACAACTTCACCTCACAATGACTTTGGCAAATTTGCAAGTTGGAACATGTTATATGTAAATTCAACCAGGGTTCAATTTTCGCACTCAAAGACACCATTTTGTTCTAGGGTATATGGTGTAGTACATTGTTGCAAAATTCTATGAATTTCACAAAATCTCTTGAAGTCATTTGCTGCACACTCCCCACCATTATCTGATTTTAATGTTTTTACTTTCCGTTCAATAAGATGTTTTACTAAAGATTTATATGTTTGAAAATTTTGAAAGACTTTTGATTTATGATGAAAAAATATATATCATTGTCTATTGGAATGATCATCAATGAAATAAAGAAAATAAGATGAACTAAAGATTGAATTTGCATTGGGCCACAAACATCATTATGCATTAGGTCAAGAAGTTTCGAAGTTCTTGTTGATCCCGTAGAAACTTGCACTTGCGAAAACTTGCACACACAAGAGGCAATGTGTTTTTTCATAAACATCTACACAATTTTTTTTGTAATTTTTTTCTTGTCAAAATGGTAGATTTGTGGAAGCGACAACTACTACAACAATTGCAAGACAACATGGATGATGATGAAGGTGAAGAGCTATTTCTTGCTAGAGTTCTACACATGCTTACATCTGACATTGCAAAAGCTCCTTAACAACATGGCAAGTCTGCACCTTGGTGATCAAAAAATTTGCCCAAAGATTGGCAACAAGGCCATGAGCAAATCTACCATGATTATATTCCACCTTCACCAATGTTTGGAGAAGTTCTATTTAGATGTAGGTATAGGATGACTCGAAACCTATTCTTGTGCAGTATGGCCTCTATCTATGAGTATGATGCTTTCTTTGTGCAACGCCCAAATTGTACAGGGAAACGTGCTTTGGTCTTCCATGATCTAGACTTTTTTCAATGTAGCAGTTGCCATGTTGGTAGTTGTTTTTGCTTGTGTTTTGAGAACAAATTCTTTCATTGCATGATTTTTAAGTTCGTTCTTGGTTGCATGTGACCCTTGTGGCCTTTTCAAAACCTTATGTTCATCATAATCATTTGCGTGTTCTATGTTTATTTCAGTCTCTAGAGATTTGTCTATGCTATCAAATGTCCCAACATACATTAACATTCTCCTCTTCATTGGTGTCATTTTCTTACTCTTTTATTTAGTTTTTGACCATCTAGGCACATCTTTGAGGATTAGCCAACAATGTATGAAAACAAAGGCATTTTATTTTGGATGCTTTGACTTGAAAAATTCAAGAGCTTTATGTAATGTGTCCTCACTAAAAGTGCCACTTTCATTTAGGGCAACTATAGTATGATAGTTCCCACAAAATTTGGCCACATCATGTTTGATGAGACCCCATTTGGTCTCCAAGCTTTTAGTTGGACATTCCCTGCAAGAAGCAGGGTGATTATTGTTGTAATGTGATGCAATCTACTCCTAGAACACTTGATTCTTTTAGCCATTCCTTGTGGTTAGATCCTGCGACACATGAAGAACAGATTTACACACTTGCTTCTCCTCTTTTACCACAATTTTTTTTCCCTTTCTTCCCTTCCTAATTGATGTTTCGATATTGGATTCTTCTATCACCATCACCACACGTGATAAAACTCACATGAAACACAAAGAAACACAGTCAAATGTTGTTGATTGGATATGCTGAGACTTTTTGGAAGGCATGTATGTTACACCAATTTGTGGAGCTCGATGCGATAATTCCTAATGCCTATATCTTATTTGTAGTTACAAGTGATTGTTAAGGTGTGGTTTGGATGCCATTCCTTCTCGGTGGCGCTATGTTATTGTTGCAGAGCCATTTACGACCCACTATTGAAGATGTTCTAAGGTTTGAAAGTGTAAATCTAAACACTTAATGAATGTTTGCGTCTTTCATCAAGTTTTTCAAATTATTTTTGTGTTCGTGTTCATGGGTCTTTTGTGACTATTCGAGATAGATTGTAAAGGTGTTGATAATTTCCAAGTTGTTGTGATGTTGTATTTGTGGTTGTTTTTATTTCCATATTTGTCACAAGGTCATGAAATCAAAACTCCTAACTCCACTAGATGGAAACATTAGGGTAATCAAATTCTTTTGGAAGTGACATAAGCAAAAACTTGAGAAGGCAAGTGAAAGTTTTGATCATGCAAATTGGACTTCAAATGATTTTGCTACTAAATTGAACTTGATTGTTATAGGTTTAGATCCTCACAAAGACTTACTTCAAGTTGTTTTGAATGAAAAGGTGATATTTGTGTTTGGTGCATAGTATGTGAATGGGTGGAAGGCCAAAACAAATGAGCAACTCTCTAAGCGTGAATGTGCATCCCTACTAAAGCTCTATGAAGATGTCTATGCACACCCACTACTCATCAATGATGGCTATTGTAGAAATTTCTTGAAAGGAGTCACTTGGAAATTTTTTGAAGGTTGGCTTGTTGAGCAGAAAGGCAAGGTTGTCAACTGGGCATGCTATGCCTTTGACATCACAAAGGAACAAATGAAAAGGGCCAAGAGGCTTGTGCCAATACCACCATCAACTTCAAAAAGGAACAACATTGAGACTTCTTCCAAACATAGTAGTCAACCTTTTCAAGATCCTTCGAACAACACTAATGTGATGATTGCTTTGTGGTGGATGAACCTAAGCATTTGACGGTTTACTTTCCAAAACAACTTGGAGTTGCAAAAGATTTGCTAGAGGACACTAAGACAAAGGGAAACACTTTTCTCCCATCCAAGTTAGAAATGTACAAGGAAAAGCTTGAACTTCTAGGTAGAATCACTAAAATTCAACTTGCTTGACCTGAGAAGGGAGTATGACAAGGAGTTGAAGAAATTGGCTACTTTGAAAGTGATAGTGCATGGTTTGCAGCAAGTGGTGGTTGTTTGTTGGGGTTTAGATCTGTTCACTAACACTCTATCTCAAGCAACAGAGAAGCTAAGAAAGGTGGAGTCCAAAAATATTTGATGGATTCCTGTTTGATTAGGGTGAAAAGGATTGTGAGACAACATCTCAAAAATTGGTAAGCGTTTTCCTCAAAGCTTGAAATTTTGGACCTTCAAGCGACTCATGGCATTGAAATTCTGGTCCATCAAGCAACTTGTAGCAAGTCATGGATTCAAGGTCTTCTGAATCAAGTCTATTTGATGTCTAATGGGTCAGGAGTCAGCAAATTGACTTTCTCCATGGGTATATTGCATTTACTTACTTCTCCAGCCTGCTACTTCTATCCCACCAGTGCAAAGGACCTGAAAAGAGGCCTGAAAAGAATTTCTGCCAAAGTTTGGACCTTAGCAGGATATCAACCAAGAGAGATAAACAATATTAACACCAACAAGAACAACTATGGCTCCATTGACATGTGAACTTTGACAAGATTGAATTTCAGTTACCTTCTCTGATCTGTGGTCCCACGATTGTCAAAGATCCTTAGAGCAAGCTCTTCCTGGTCGACTCTCCGCTTCTCCACGTGGTGGAGGAGCCGCTGCTTTTGTGGTCTAAAAGAGAGTTAGATCTTGTAGCACACAACAGTTGCACTTACTGCATTGATGATGATGAAGACCTTACTGCTTCGTAAAAACAATCTTGGCAGCTGCTCTCTCTCTCGCTCCTCACAATCCAAGAGCATCGCAAGTAGATCCAATACAGTCCCCTCTGGAGCGTCCGAAGTCAAACCAAATGCAAATCTCTCTCCCACCCCCACTACCAACCTGTGCAGTCTTTAATTTGCTTGCAATACGATATAAAGAACAGAACAACACAATGATTGTCCGTCCACAACACCACGCAAATGCAACCTAAGGACTACAACACAGGCTGACACACGATGACAAAGTGATAAAATAAGGGCTGACGCAAGAGAGACGAGGACGACGACGGTAGGCTTGAGAAGTCCGCACAAAAACAAAAATGAAAGGGAAAAGAAACACAGTACGACGCCGATGATAAGGAACCCCTCCAGGCCATTCTGTTTTCTCCTTCTCTCTTCTCTTTTGTCGTGAAGTATTTCCAAGATTCCTGTGCTTCCCGTTTCGTTGTCGAAGAATAGGTCTCGGATTGGCCGTCGTAGCCATGATCGTCTCCATAGGATCGGTTAGGAGATCGGACAGAGTTTTTGTGGCGATTCTTGTGTTGTGATTTGTTTCGGGTTTTAGGGAGGAGGAATTGCAAAGGATGCTTTTTTCTTGTTTTTCTATGCGCCTTTCCAGCAGCAGAAGCAGAAGCGTGGTTGTTTTCTCAAGCTCCTTACTGTATGTATTGACCTGCTGTCGTTGCACCTTTTCTCTCCTCCCTATTCCATGAGTTCAATAGAGAGCAATTTCCAGATATGTGACAAAGAAAGGATTCCCCCCCCCCTCCGGTGTGCATCATTTCTCGTTTGCTGCTACTATGTTTCTGGTGATTTCGGTGCTATGAATTGGAACCGTGCTTCCGCTTTGGTTTGTTTGGGAAAGGATATGTTTTTATTTCATGGTTTTCTTCTTCTCTGGAGTATTGTATCTGGAGTCATTGACGAGAGCAGTGACTCACTGACTGCAATTTGTCAACAAAAGGGCAGTATTGAAGTCACGATCCTCCGATTGGTTAGACAGAGTTCAGCATTGTTATGGTTTACCTGTTGAAATCAGGGCTCTGAAGTTTGCTGTGGCAGAAATTCTGGGATATAGAGCCATGGGAAAATGATGCCAATAGGACTTACAAGTCTTGGCATTTTTCTTTTGCTTAGGGAAAAACTTTGCTGTTTGGTGACTGTCCTTTGATCAACATGGCCTGACATAGAGCAGTATCAGCACATTTTCTCATCTGAGGACTAATTTTGCAAGTGAGCTACTTGCTATTGTGCGATGCTCCAGACTCAGGAATTCAATCTTCTTATTTTACACTCCCTATGCAGAAGCAGGCTAGTCAGCACTGTGGGGAGGGGAAGAGACTTGAGATTTCAGCGAAGCGTTCGAACAAGAAGCAAGATGGCAGCCATGGTGACAGCAGACATAGAGTTACCTTCAGGAGGCCGTGTGCTGAGCATCCAATCCCACACTGTGCATGTAAGAACAGTATGCAGTACCATGATTGGGTTGCTGGATGGAATCTCAGAAGTTGTCTAATGATTTGTAAACTTGTCAATTAATGTTTTGGGTCATTGTCCCTAGCATCACATGGCTTTCAAGCATTACTGTTGTATTGTGTGGTTGTTACCTCCAATCATTTGTGTGCGTGAATTTCCCTGCATCCGTAGAATTTTGCTATGCTCTCATGCACCCTCCTTATGTATACAATTGAGACTTTGGGATGTATGTGAATAGCAGTAATACAAGTCTAACTGATCATATAATGTGGCGGGTATTGTTAAAGGGCTATGTTGGAAACAAGGCAGCAGTATTTCCACTGCAGTTATTGGGGTTTGATGTGGATCCTATCAACTCTGTTCAATTTTCCAACCACACAGGCACTGTCACTTTTGGCTTTTTACTCTTCACTGAGCAGAGACTAGAAAACTGTACAGAATGAAAACAAACTGTTGTGTTCTCTTCTCTAAGATGGCATAGTTTGTAGTTGAATGTTTCAAACTTTTGTCTTTGTGCTACTCATGATCCTGATTTAGCTTAGCAGCCTGCACTCAAGTCACCACCTTATGGGGTTGGCACTGATCAAGTAACAGAGGGTGAGGGAGTGCAGGTTATGCAACAGTGAAGGGCCAAGTGCTTGATGGTGAGCAGTTATGGACACTCATTGAAGGCCTTGAAGCCAATGACCTCCACCATTACACCCACCTTGTAACAGGTACTGATTGTGCTCTCTTAATTGGACTTGTTATTTGCTTGTTATGTTCATATGTATCATTTCAATCATTTCTTGACTGGGCTAGCTATCCTTTGGTTTCTAATGATTTTTTTCCCTTTAGCTTTCCCTTCCCCTTTCTTTGTGCCCTTTCATGACTTCAATTTTTCTTTGCTGTCATTCAGTCTCAGCATGAACCTATCCATTTTTGTTAGTTTTCTTAACCAGGGTTTGGTTGTATTGATTTAAGATTCTTTTGACCTTGGGTTGGCTACCTTTTTTACCTGATACCCTTAGACAATGACTGTGGAGGTCCATCTCTGTGCATATGAAGTATGGTCTGCACCTAATCATTGTTTTGCTTGACCTAATGGTACTGATTCTGGTTTAATGTTCAAAGCTTTTACCTTCCTCCTCTATACAAGGGTTTAATACTGGTTGTTTGTATTTCCTAATACAGGCTATATTGGCTCTGTTTCTTTTCTTGAAATGGTATTGCGTGTGGTCGAAAAACTGCGATATGCCAACCCCGATCTTATTTATGGTTTGTCCAAATCCTCTTCTCTTCATGGAGATTAGAGATGACAGATAATACCTGGGAACAGAATCGATACTGAATTGGTTTCTTCATTGTTCAGTGACTTGGCAGATGATGTACTTGGTACATGCAAAAGCTCAAGCTAACAAAATTTTGTTCTATTTTAGGAAAAATTATAAGAATGTATCAGAAATGGGAGACTATTTTCCTTGAAATAAATGCAAACATTATTTAAGGTAGTTGATGTTGGTCTGCAGTTTGTGATCCTGTTATGGGTGACGATGGTGAGTTTTATGTCACACCAGACCTGGTTCCTGTCTATTGTGACAAGGTATGTCCTGTGGTCTTGTATCTTTACCACTTTTAAAGCAGAGAAATTGAAACTACTCTCAGAAGTGTCTCATCTCAGATATAAGAGACAGATGTTTCAGGTAGTAGTTTTCCCTCTGAATGGACATATTGCTTTTGGCTGCGCTGCCATATCAATCTGTTGCCTCCATTTCATATCATGAACTCCTCAAAAGAAATTGTGACAATGGGAGAGACTGGTCACCTGAGGGATTCTTGTAGTAGCTTCTAATAGCCACCAGGATGCCATCTGTTCCCAACAAATTTTTATGTTTACAACCTTATTTTTTATGTTCTCCCTCACCAATGCAGCTGTGGTTCCCTCTTGGTGTATATCTTGTTATTGCTTGGTATATATTTGCAGTGTTTTGCTGTGCACTCACAGTCTTCTTTGACTGCTGGGACAATGTAGGTTGTTGCAGCAGCATCTATGCTCACTCCAAATAAGTTTGAGGCGGAACATCTTACCCATCGCTGGTGTGATGACTGTCCTTCTTTAAAGCAACAGAATTAATTAATTTTTCTTTATACTTTGAAGAACATTCCACATATGCTAGCTTATGTCTATATGTAATCACCTGGGGAAAACAATCCTTCGTGTTCTGCCTCTATTGTACCTCACACTTCTTGTTATATTACTCTGATCATTTTAGGCATGGTCATAGATCATCTGGTCTTTTCTAATAAGCATTTCAATACAGAAGAAAGTAAGGGGCAAGTTGGCAGTATTGAAACAGAGGCAGATGCATTGGAGGCTTGCTGTGACTTGCATGATACAGGCCCTTCAAAGGTTAGTCTCTCTTAATTTTCTTGTCTCTTATACAAGATTATTGTATTTCAGCATATCTGCATCTCAGCAAATGAAATCATCGGTCCTTGTTGCTTGTCCTTTTCTCATTTAGTCTCTGTGTTAGTCCTTTCAGTTCATGGTGGCCTGTTAGTAGTTTGCCAACAGATAGTGGAGGGATCAACTGGAATACCTGTATCTGTACTTAGTACTTAGGTTTTTGGCTTATGGAACCAATGGTGTTTTTATACTGCTGGTGTCTCTGCACTCAGGTGGTAATTACCAGTCTAGACATTGATGACAAAATAATGATCATAGGGAGCCATGTGCAAAGCAAGGCAAGCCCTCATATTCTTTATCCATTTCACCAATTGACATTTTTGTTTTGGTCAGATACAATTGAAGAGTTATCCTATATAATCTTGCCAGAGTGGGCAGACCTGCAAAATGCTCTATTGTAGTTGTTTTTATCAGCAGAACTGTAGAGAACTGTCAGATTGATATGGCATCTTTGCTTGGACTCAACTGGCTTTGTGCATTCTCCTTGTAAGCTCCTAGTGTTGAGTTCATTCTCTAATCTTTTATATGTAAAGCAGGGGATGGCACCCAGGCAGTTCAAAATAACAGTGCCCAAGCTAGATTCTTGCTTCACTGTATCTTACCTACCTCTTGACTCATTTCCTACTACACATCTTTGCTTTGTTTTGTGGTTGTCATCTGTTGTACTTTTCAATTCTCTCAATTGCTGTTGTTGTTGGATTGCCTTCTTGATCTCCTGCAATGTAGCTGAAAGCCATCAACATGCTATCAGTTTCCATCTTGTGGTTCCGTTTCTTAAGTCTAGAAGATACTGATGAAGGTTACCTTGAGATTGGTTCACTGTGGCTTAATGGAATTGACATGGTCCTTCCATGTGAAGTGCTTTGGTTTATTTGTGTTTGAGGGGCAAGTTTGCTTTGCAACATCTCATAGATACTTCTCTCCTTGCTAACAGGGTACTGGAGATTTGATGACAGCACTTCTTCTAGGATGGAGCTATGTGAGCATTTTTTCATCTCAGAGTCAATTTTGACTGTGTTGATGTACTTATAAAAGTGATTCTGCACTGGCTTGGGTTTTCATATGTTAGACTGATGTCATGCAGTTTCCATAGGACATGACTGGAGAGTGCTTTGCACATGTACAGTTTCAAGTTCTCAAGTTGTGTCTCTTGAGTACTAGCTGACATCTCAACCATGTCTTCCTGTTGCTTCAAAAAATGCAACAGAAACTCAGGACACAGATTTGTCGTATATTTTCCCAAAGTTTTGAACAGATAATTTATATGTATACACCCGGTGTGGGGAGCTTATGAATTCAGTGTGGAGTGTTGGCAGTTAGTCACTGTCAGTCATGATGAAAGGTGATGGTCTGATATTTTCATGCATAAGGTCATGACCACACCTGGTGGCATTCAGAATGAATTTTCTGGAATTGACAAAATGGGTACCTTCAAAGAGTTATTGTGGAGTTTTTTCTGTAATTGCAGAGATATATGAACTTTCAAGTTGACACATAGACTTCAGAATTTATTTTCTTTCTGACAGCATTTTTTGCAACTATTTGGATGTAATCTACAGAAGTATCCAGACAACCTAGAAAAAGCAGCAGAGCTCGCAGTGTCAAGTGTTCAGGTGTGGCAATTCATGGATAGTGTTGTGTATACAATTTACAAATTTGTGAAGAAAAAAACAACACTGTAAAATGTATCAGTGATGTCATTACTTATGTGTTGATGTAATGAGATATTTGTTTTGTAAATCTTGGGGTCAGAGCTTGGCAAATGTTCTCAATCTCAACCTGTCTTTGGCTTGCAGGCAGTGCTGATACAGACATTGAAAATTGATGAGAAGGCAGGGTTGTCCCAAGATGGTGGAGTGAAAGCCCTTGAGCTTTGCCTAATTCAAAGTCATGATGAGATTCGGTATCCAAAAGTCACATTCTTCGCTGAGAGTTTGTAATTGTCATGGTTTAACTCATTATTTATGTTCAGCCTCCATTATAATGATTATAGATAGAGCCCTTAGTTTCTTATATGGTCTGTACGGAAGGATATCAATGATTGTCCTCAACTTGATTGGTAATGCGAAATAGTCATGGCTGCCTTTTGTGCCTCATTGGGTTTTGCTCCAGTAACTGGTTTATTGACAAGGTGTAAGGTAGGTTGTCAAGGCTGAGAAACTGCAGCATTCCATTTGCTTGAAATGCTTTGAAGCAATGATGTAATTCAGTACAAAGAGTCTATTCTTTCTCATAGAGACACATATAACATGACAATCTTCACTCTACGTTTGTAGAGACTTCACACATCTCTCTCTCTCTCTCTCTCTCTCTCTCTCCTTTCTGGTGAGATTGATTTCTGTTTCCACTCACAAGGCGACTTTCTGGAGATGGAACATTGGACTTAAAGCTGCCATGTACTCTAATCCTTCATTCTTGGAATGGCAGAATATAGTAATGAAGACAAATGAAACATGCTCTGAACTTCTGTCTCAACTTCTTTCTTAGGAGTTGATTGGCGGTGATATTTTGTCTGACCTTGGAATGCTGGGTTTCCTTCCCTGAGAAGAAATTTTGTCTTTTTCAATTTGTACTTGCAACTACTTTTTGTCCAATGTGAAGCACAAAGACAAAATATATTTGCAGATTTTCCTTCAATACCATGGAAGCACTTGGAGCACGTTTCTTTGTGCTGAGGGGTTTGGATTCAATTGGGGAAGGACTCCTGGTTTTTAACACAATATATCATCTTTCAGTGAACTCTGGCTATGAACTTATGGCTATAAACAATTGGCTATGAACTTCTCATGGCTTCTGTTTCCATCAGCCCATGGAATGATCCAAGTTGTTATTCAATACCAATTTGGTTCAATACCAATTTCTGGTTATCTATTTATTTCAAGTTAAGATATCAACACCTGCTCTACCAACTAAAGGGGCACAATTCTTTTCCTTTTCAAAAGCCATTTATAAAACAAAAGAACAACACTGAAGCCAACTCTGGTGATGCTATTTTGCCACTTGAATGCTCCTTGGATGTACCAAACATGAACAAGTGGTTATCCACTGAAATGCCTTCAGATCCTTCCCCTCGGTCCCAGTCCCATCCACAGGTGATTTTTAGAAATTGCAAATTTTGACACCATGTATAAGAACAGCAGAAACCTTGGAGGTCTGAAGCAGCAGTGGAGTCAAATTGTACATGTTTATAATACTCAATTGGATAGTGACCCTGATTGCCAAATAAGTTGGTGCAGAACTCTTTACCTTTCCAAAGACACATAAGGAGTTGAGTTAACCTATTACTTGCCCTGCACATTGAGCATTGGCGCTCTTCTTGTAAATCCAACAAAGAAAACCCAATCTGTCCACTAACCATTTTATCAAATGTGCTTCACACACACAAACTTACATATCACCTGTCTGTCAAGTGCATGGGGAATCAAGCTACTCCTATTTGATCCCATTAGATTTTTGTGACACATAGAGAGGAGTTAGAAAATTAATACCAAAGCAATTTTTTAAATGCTTTTCAATCAGCTGTTCCCTTATTGAATTGATCAATAGATCATGTTGTTTGAGGCAGTGTCAAACATGTAAAGAATTGTTGTTATGAACTATATGCAATGGCAAAGCCCTGTCCATTATCTAGGGTAAGGTGCCAGGTGAGACCGTTAAGGTGTCAGAAGAAACCCGAGAAGGGGAGGGAGGCAGCAGCCCCATCAAACATTAAAGAAATCCAAGAAATACAAGGGGGGCAAGAAGCACCACTTGATGGTGACGCAATCAACCCCAAAGATGCCTA